>JAESFJ010000122.1_pt1 | contig 93400 bp, 92 predicted proteins | sample 9266161 | NCBI WGS metagenome assembly JAESFJ01 (sample SAMN14506165, study PRJNA617096) | algae metagenome | isolation source: Calothrix sp. FI2-JRJ7 and co-occurring heterotrophs from granitic desert soil | place: USA: Red Pass Lake area, Fort Irwin, California | collected 2000-06-01
AGCGCATGTTCGGCATGCTCAACCAACAGCGCCGTATCGCCACCCGCTACGACAAGACCATCCTCTCCTTCGAGAGCTTCCTCAACCTCGCCGCCGCTCGCCTATGGCTGAAGTCTTTTGTCAACACGGTCTAGTGTCGTTGCAGCCTAAGCCTTTGGCTTGCGCTATCGCGTGCCTAATGTTGTGCTTGCCAGACGGAACAGCATCAAACACCCCAACGTCACGTGATCGCGCGAAGTCGGCCACTCGGGCAGGTTTTGCTGTCAAAGGACAAGTGGTGTCCTTTAACAGCAAAGATGGACTCAGAGCGCCAGAAAAATCCGTATAATGTCAAAACTCAGTGACACGGGTTCCGCCCGATCTATCCCTATTTTGACATGCGCGGTGACCGATATCAGCAAATCAGCAAGTTATTCGAAGCCGCCAGCGCCCACAGAACCGGCAGAAGCCACCCCAGAGCCGGTCGTTTTCAATCAGAGCAATGAACGTCTGCTTCCGACCCAAAGGCGGTCATTTAGGGCTGCGAGATTGAACGTCCGCATTCACTGAAAGCCGCCATGCGGCATTCGGGATCACGCACTGGTCGCGCTTATGACCGGAACTGGGTGGAAAGCTGCCTGAGTGAAACCGTTACCAGCAGAGTTGCAATCATCGACTCCCACTTGGCCGCTTCCTCCAGATTATTGGGTTGCCACCCAGCTACCATGGAAGGTCAGCGGCAGCGCCACATCGCTGCGCCACGAGACAAGCGGACCATCGCTGACTCGGCGCGCGTCGAACACGTGGAGTTCGCTCGCCCCGGCCGCGAGGTTGAGCGTGGTGCCAATCAGGTAAGGCCCGGCAGGCACAAATTCCTCGACCAGTTGCTGCGGGCCGAAATCATGGCTCTCGCTGCACCCTTGCTGCCAATTCCACACGCCCAGACTGCGGGCAAACGGCCGCTCGCCTTCATAGCCGCCGACAAAAACAGTCTGGCTGCGCGGCAGACCCGCCAGTTCAGGAGCGCTGCGCGGAAACTCGGCGGTGAAGCCCGCTGGGTCTAATTCGGCACGGCCATCAGGGCGCAGTGTCACCAGCGTCATTTCCGGGCGCTCGCCATGTTCGTGCCGCCCCTCGACCAGCGCGGGCGCGCCAAGGATCGGGAAGACCGGATCCTTGTGGAAGCACCCGTCAAACCGGATCGTGCCATCGGTTTCTTCCCATGCATCGCCAAGGTGGAAGAAAAACAGCGGCGGCAATTCGTATTCGCGCCGTTTGCTGAAGTCATCCTTGTCGATCACCAGCACGCGGCTGCCGCGTTCGGGCTGCCAGGCGAGGCTTTCGATGAAAGGCACGTGCGGGATGGTCTGCACCCAAGGCTGACACAGGATCACCAAATGCCGCGCGGTCGCCGTGAAATCGTGAAAATAGCTCGCCATCGGTAGGCGGATCGTCTGCCCCGCCTCGAACTGCCCCGTGGCCGAAAGCCGCCACACGAAGGCGCTTTCGCCGCCCGAACCGAGGTTCCAGATCCGGCCCGAAGGCTCAATCCGAGGGTGGGCGAGGAAGGGCATCTGCTTCAGATCGGGCCGGAAGGTTACCGGGCCCTTGGTGGCAAGTGTCTCTGGATCCAGCGCAAAGGCCGATCCCGCTTCCCACATCGCCAGCAATTGTCCGCCGACAGCGATCACGTTGGTATTGGCCGCGTTGGCGTCGTCAGGCCCGCCGAGCACGTTGCCGGGGCGAGAGGGGGTGCCAAAACCGGGCTGCACGATCCGGCCAAGCCTCTCCTCCAAACGTCGCTTGGGCGTATCAACGAAGCGCGCCGCAAGGCTCGCAGTCGGACCCTCGACCCGCCAGGCGCGCACGAGCCCGTCGCCATCGAACCAGTGGGAGACGCTGCTCGCCCCGCGCCTAAAGCGCGCCGGGCCGTTGCGATAGAGCGTGCCGCGAAGGTAGGCGGGCGCGCGGCCGTGCAGCGAGGTCAGTGCCTGCGGGGCGATGTCGCCGGGCACGTCAGTAAGCCCCAGCGTCCAATCGGCGGGTGTGCGGCTAGCCGCAAGCAGGGGCGCGGGGAGCGCGGCGGCTACGGCCGCGGTCATCCCGCTGCGAAGCAATTGCCTACGATCGATCATGCGCTGTGCCTCCCTCACTTGATCGTGATCGTGATGCGGTTTGCGCCGGGTGTGACCACAAAACGCGCAGCCTCCCATTTCGCTGGGCCGCCTTGTGCGGGCGCGTTGTTCGAGAAGGCAAAGGGCTCAGTCGGCATGCCGAAGGGGTTGGTGCTCATTTGCATGTCGCCATCGACATCGTGGAACGCCTTGACCGCGTAGTTGCCGGGCGCGAGACCTTCGAATTCTACCGTGGCGGTAGTGCCATCGATTGGGGCCATCGCTACCTGCACCGGATCGCCGCCGTCGTTATACGCGGCCTCGCTGTCGAACAGGCTCATCATGATAGAGCCGGTCGGGGTATCGATCCCCTCAAACGTGATCGTGAGCGCGCCTTCGGCGGGGGCGGCGTGGCCGGGGGTGGCGGCGAAGCTGCTAGCGCCATGCAGGTCGCAACCAAAATCGTTGTCAGTGTGCGTGTCATCATGCTGGTGTCTCCTAATACCGGCTCTCTCGAAGTGGACCTTGCGGAAGCGGTGATGGCCTCGCTAAAGCACGCCTGTCGCCGCCGATTTCGTCAGTTGCGCCGCTGGATACGCGAGATGACTGTGCCCGCCGTTCACGCTTCGCCAAAGGTGCCGCCGCTGCGCCGCCGGGCCGTGCGCGGGCTGACGATCGGCGCCGCTGCGGCGGTGCTGCTCGCTTATGTCGGCGCGTTGGGCACTGATATCGCGCCCTTCGGACACCGGCTTGCCTATTGGGCGAGCGTGATACTGCCGGGATCGGTGCTGGGCCTCATCTTTACTGCGCTGGTGCGCGGGTGGGGTCGGCTGGCGCGGCATCGCTGGGCCGAGGTGGTGGTCGTGGCGGCGGCTGTTTCGTTGCCGCACACCTTTCTGGTTGTCGTAGCGAGCGCGCTGTTCTTCGGTTTGGGGGCAATCACGCCGGGGCTGGTGGTGAGCTTCTTCGGTGCGGTTGTGGTGCTGGCGCTGGTGCTGACCGCGATCAACTATCTTGCGGCGGCAACCGAGACGGCGGTGCCCGAGACCGCGCCCACTGAACCGCCCCATCCCGAGCCTGCCTCCGATCCAGTTGGCGTTACCTCCCCTGATCCGGCCCTTCCCCCTCTCCCCGATCTGATCGCTAAGAAGCTGGTGACTCGGCTGCGCCACGCGCGGCTAATCGCAATCGAGGCGCAGGACCACTATCTCCGCATCCACACCGATGCGGGCAGCGATCTCGTGCTGATGCGCATGGTCGATGCCTGCGCGCTGCTGCCCGAGAGCGCTGGGGCGCGGGTGAATCGCAGCTGGTGGGCAGCGCGGGGCGCGGTCGAGGCGCTTGCGCGGCGCGAGCGGAAGGCTGAACTGATCCTCCGAGGCGGCCTCGTCGTCCCGGTCAATCGCGCGATGCAGGCGGCGTTGCGCGAACAAGGCTGGGCCTAGCTGCGGGCCTTGGGTCGCGCATCCATAATCGGTGCTGGGGGATTATAAGAACGGCAGCTGCGAGAGTCAGCGATTGGAAGGGTGAACGGTGCGCCACCAATGACCGATATGGGGTCGGTTTCTGAATGGCAGCAATTCTCCAGACCGGAGGCAAAGCCGCCATTGCCGGCACGATCTGAGCGGTGACGCCTTTCGACCCAGGCCCGGTCATTCGCAAACATCAACGGCAATGCCTGCTTCCGCCGAAAACCGCCATGCCGCTTTCGGGATCGCGTATTGGCCATGTTCATGGCTGGAGCTGGGTGGAAAGGCGAATGGCAGGTTTCTGGAGATCAAGGATGGCAGTTGACGCGTTCGGACGGCTTTGAGAGCTGCCGAAGGGGTGGTATCTGGCGAGGATGCTGAAAGTGCCGGAGCCTGACCCAAAGCCCAATGATTCTCTGCCGCCACCGAGCCCGCTGACCCTTGGGCTATGCGCATCGGGCGGGGTCTGGGCCATGTATCTGCTCGTTTTCCTGCAACTGCCGGATAACGACTTCGGAGACTCTGCGACAGCTGCATTCGCCAATGTCGCTCCGCTCGCGGTTTTGGCTGCGGCGGCGCACTGGCTGATCAAGCAATACCTGATGCAATGGTCGGTGCCGGCACAGATTTTTGGTCATATTGCTGCAGGCGCGGCCTTCGCTGTTTTGTGGTTCTCCGGCTTGACCCTTGGACTGGCTCTGGTCCAGGTCGTAAAATCTGGCGGGCCACTTGATTTGACCGCTCTCACAGGCGGTGCATTCATTTGGCAAATGTTGCAGGGCTTGGTGCTCTACTGGGCAGTGGCTGCGACGACCTATGCCGTGCGCGGCGGACGTGGGGCTGCGCCAGTCACTATCGTGACCACGCCTCGGCTTGAACGCTATCTCACGCGCACGGGCGACGAGATTGCGCCGGTCAATGTGCGCGATATAGTGCTCATCGCTGGGGCGCAGGATTACGCCGAGGTCACGACTCTTACCAGCGTGCACCTCGTGCGCATGAGCCTCGGCGAGTTCGAGCAACGGCTCGATCCGGCGCGGTTTATCCGGGTGCATCGCTCGCACATCATCAATATCGATCATCTCGATCATGCCGAGCCTGCGGGCGGCGGGCGGCTCGTCGCGCATATGGCGACAGGGGCGATCGTCCCGATGAGCCGAACCGGTTCACAAGTATTGCGACAATTGATCGTTTGAGGTGCCCGTTTACGGGATTGAAGTGCCCGTTCATGGCAAAATTCCCGCGCGGTTGGTCAAAGCGGCGAGAAGGTGGCTTCCTGCCCAAGCAACCATGCACGGAGCCCCGCGCCGATGTCCTCACCTCTCGCCTGTCCGTCTTCGACCGCCGCCGCTACCGACCGCCGCACTTTGCTCAAGGGCCTGTCCGGTGCCGGGCTGCTGGCGGGCGTTCCGCTTGCGCCGTCCTTTGCGAGCGAGGTGGCCGCAACCGGTATCCGCATCCGCGTGGTTCACGGCGTAACCATTACCGATCCGTTTGGTTGGCTCGACGAGGCGGCTCTCGATGATCCGCAAGTCGTCCAGCTGATGCAAGAGGTCGCCAGTGCCTCCGAAAAGGTCATGGCGCCGCTCGGTGAATTGGTCTCAAAGCTGCGCGCTGAAGCCGATGCGGCCACGCCTGCCGCACCTGCGCCAGCTCCGGTGTGGGACGGCGACTATGGCTATTGGAGTCAGTGGAAGACAGGCGGACGACAATTGTGGCGGGTGCATCGGGTAACGGGAGAGCAGCAATTGCTGCTCGATGCCGCCGAGCCGGGGCCAGATGGCCGCCCGATTGGCGATTTTGCAGCCTGGGGCCTGTCGGATGATGGAACAACCCTTGCCTTTGCTGTCCTCGATACACCTGAGATCTATACGGTCCACTTCAAGGTGGTCGCCACTGGCCGCCTACTTGATGATGTGATCCGAAACGTCGGGGTATCAATCACCTCCGAGCGTCTGGTATGGACCGTCGACAGCCGCGGCCTCATCTACAACGAGGTCGACGTATCAGGCCGTCCGTGGCGGGCGCGGATCCATTGGTTGGGCAAGCCCGATGTTGCCGGGCCTGTGCTCTTCACCGAAACCGACCCCGCGTTCTACGTCGAAATTCGCCAAACCACCTCGCGCCGATTTGTTCTGATCAACACCGGACAGACCTCTACCGAGGAGGTGTGGCTGCTCGACCGCGTCAAGCCTGAGACCCCCCGGCTTGTCAGTCTTCGCAAGGCAGGCCGCAGCTATGTCGTCGATCACGGCGGCGGCGACGCGCTCGATATTCTGACCAACGACACCCATCCCAATTTCCGCCTGGTCACCGCGCCGCTGGCGCAGCCCGACCGATGGAGCGAGCTGTTGCCCGCACAGGATCGCACCGGCATGACATGGCATCAGGCTTTCCGGCGCCATCTGGTGCTAACCGAGCGCCACGAGGGCGCAACCCGGGTGCGAGTGTTCGACAGGGAGGCGAGAACCTGGCGGACTATCGACTTTCCAGATGCGGTCGCGGTAGCCGGATTTGATCGCTGGACCGCCGGGCCAGAAGCCAACCGTGAACCCGATCCGGACAAGCTGCGCCTTGGGGTGGAAAGCTTTGCCGCGCCCAAGGCCCTGTTCGAATACAGCTTCGCCGATGGGACCCTCACATCGCTGCGGACAGGCTCACGCGCACCTGACGGCTTCATGTCCGAACGGCTGTTTGCCACCGCGCCCGATGGCACGATGATCCCGATGTCGATGATCCGTCCACGCGGACAAAGCCTCTCCGGTGCAGTGCTTTATGGCTACGGTGCTTATGGCCATCCGTCCGACCCCAGTTTCGATCCGCAACGCTTCAGCCTGCTCAACCGCGGGGTCGCCTATGTCATTGCTCATGTGCGCGGCGGCGGCGACCTGGGCGGAGCTTGGCATGAGGCAGGCCGGGGAGAGCGGCGCGGGCAGCCAGTTGAGGATTTCATCGCCTGCGCCCGCGCGCTCACCACACAAGGGATTGTGCCTGCCGGAAAGATTGTCAGTTCGGGCAGTTCGGCCGGGGGCTGGTTGGTGGGCGCGGCGCTGAACCGTGCGCCCGAGTTGTGGGCCGGGGTGATGGCCAATGTGCCTTATCTCGACGTGCTGACGGGCCTCCTCGATGCGCGCACCGCAATTGCAGCCGTAGAACGATCGGAAGTCGGCGATGTAGTGGGCGATCCAGCTGCCTTTGGCCGGGTGCTACGACTATGCGCCTATCAGAACCTCCCCGCCAAAAAGTTGCCGCCGGTGTATCTTACCGCATCGCTCGCCGATGTGCGCATCCCTTGGCAAGGCGTGCTCAAATATGTCGCCCGGCTCCGCAAGGCACATCCTGACAACTTGGTTGCGCTCAGACTGGACCGGGACGGCAATCACTGGGGACCTGCTGACCCTTTGACAGCCGAAACATGGCAGGCAGAACGCGTGGCTTTCATACTCAGGGCCTTGGGAATTGCCTGACGGCCAAAACGAAAATGGTTCGCCGTTGCAGGGGATGGCGACTTGCGAATGGCCGATTTGGGGTCGTTTCCAGAACGGCGGAGTTCAGGAAGCTGACATGTGAAAGCTGCCATCAAGGCGCCCGATCAAGTTGGTGTCCGCTGTTGGCGAAATCAGCCTCCAGCGGGCCATTCGGGAACGACTGCAAAGTCCCAGCATCAGTCAATCCTGACCTTGAAGGACAACGTCTGCTTTTGTCGGAGGGCACCATGCAACTTTCGCGACAGAGCCTTCGCGACGGCCGGTGATCACAGCTGGGTGGGACCCGAACCATCCGACCTTTCGACGGCGAAAAGAAGAACCGACCCACGAACGATTAAAATCGCTCAGGGCCATTCGAGGAGCTTCATATATCCGTCTTCGAATTTCCGTCTCCGCCGAGAGGCCATCGGCGAACTCTTGCCGCGGAACTGGGCTCCGCACCTCAACGCGACCGCCGCATGATAGCCGCGCTCTGCTCGGCACAGGATGTCGACTTCGTCGAGACTAGGCCTTTGCGATAGCCTTTCCGTAGCCCATAACGATATCCGGAGACGCCGATGTCCAACCAAGCCTCTACTATCAAGATCGATCCTGAGACCCTGGCCGGGCCCGCGCTTCGCACGTTCTTCAGAATCGCGGAAGCTTGGCGGCTGAGCGAACCTGAACAGATGCGCATTCTAGGCATCGACGAGCCTTCAACGCTGCGAAATTGGAAGTGCGGCCTTGTTGTGTCTGTTACCCGCGAAACGCTTGAGCGTATCTCCTGCATCATTGGAATTTACCAGGGGCTTCAGATTCTCGTGCCAGCGAGTGTCGACGACTGGATCCACAAACCGAACGAGGCGACGCTGTTTGGCGGCCAACCAGCGCTTGGCCGTCTAGCCTCGGGCGATGCGGCCGATCTCTTCTTGATACGTCGATATATCGACGCTCAGTGCAGCTAAATCGACAGGCCTCCTTCCGGCCCGCTGTTATCTTCGCGCGGTTCGTCGATCACGAAGGCAAGAAGGCCGGATGACCGAAAGGATTGAGGGGCGTGCTTGGTGACTGCGCTTCGGCGCCGATGATCTCGAGCAATTACCTGCCCACGACGTCGGGGCTGGGCTCTTTCGGCTTCGTCAGTAAGGCCATTGTCACCTCCGCTGCGCCACCTCAAGATTGGCACGTTTCGTGCGGGGGGCTAGGCAGACGTTCGATAACGACCGTCTCCGCTCGGAGCCTCGCTTGCGCAAGGTCATAGCGTGACTGCATGCCAAGGATCGTCACAGCTGAGATGCCGAACGCTTGCTCGAAGCGGATGGCCATCTCGGGCGTGAGCGACGCCCGGCCATTCAGCAACCGGCTCAAGGCAGACCGCGTCACCTTCAGGTGATGAGCCGTGCTCGACACGTTCATATTGTAGGGCGTCACGATCTCCTCGAGCAGCCACGAGCCGGGGTGGATCGCGAAGCTGTCGTGAAGCTTGATAGCCATGATTGAATTTCCTCGCCTCCAAGATCAACGACTGATCCCGAACGCTAGTCAGTATAGGCGAACTCCCATGGACAAACACCCCTGGTTCGGAGCCTTGAAAGATCTGCACCAACCACTTCCGATCCACACTTATCAACAGATAAGATAGAGCTGAGAGGTCTATGAAATTCGTCGATCAAACCCAACAACTTACACGCCACAACATGTATATGAAATGTATGCAGTCTACATAACATTACGCTATAATTCCGAAATTTTCTTGAATCCCATCAACCATAACCTTCAACAACTCTCCGAAGACCGATGCACAGAATGCGCGAAAATCGGCACTCATGTTGACTAATCGATGAAGCTCTGGACTCATTCACTAGTAAAGTGCTCGACCTTGCCGATTTGACAACTGCGAATCTCTTCCATCAAACGTCGGTGCGGGATGTGAAACTCACATCTTTGGATCGGATTTGATGCGGGGTTGAGATATGGTTGCTGACGTTCAATACGAGCGCATCAAATGGGCACTCAAGATGCGTGGCAGCTCGCTGGCGGATATCGCTCGCAAGCTCAACGTTCAGCCCTCTACCGTCTCGCTCGTCTGTAAGGGACGCGGGCGATCGCGCAGGATTGAGAGTGCCATTGCAGCTACAATCGGCTTCGACGCAGCCCGGCTCTGGCCCGACAATTACCCTAGCGAAAAAGGAGACGATATGGCGACATAAGAAGCTTCGCATCACATGATGCGCGCGACCCGGAAATGAAAAGCCCTGATGCTGCGCTAACAGCATCAGGGCCATGGAAGATCACTGATCTCACCTCTCTGATCTCCTTCATTCCGACAGGCATGTCAAGGTTCGGGGCTATCCTCGAGCCACAGGAAAACTCATGCCCTCGCCAAGGCGGCGATGGAGGAGGTAAAACATGAAGACTAGAGATCTGCAGCCAGGCCACAATGGTGTGACCAATCCTCAACCAACCACAACAAAGTCGTCCGTTGCCGCGGTGGGCAAGAAATATCTACGCGACCCTGCGCCGGGCCCTGCAAACGTGCAGATCGTTCGAGACAAAGACGGCGCCGCGCTTCGGACCTTCGCCGGCGGCCTGACGCACGAGAATAGCTGGTTCGCGAACCGCAAGGCGCGACGACTACTACCTTACGAAGGCATTGCTCAACGGGATTTTCTTCTTCGCGCCGAGGTCGAATTCAGCGTGGTGAGCATGATGTCCGAAGCTGTCAGATTCGAGTTCAACGGCCCGAACGGCAAGGAACGATATACCGCTGACGTCGAACTTCTAGGCAGCGACGGCACCCGCACGATCGTCGAGGTCAAGCGTAATCAGCGCGACCTCACTGACCCGGCATATCGCGCGAAGCTCGCCCGTGTGCGAGAAATCTGCGAAGAGAACAAAATGCGGTTCCGAATCGTCTTCCGCGACGAGATTTGGGTGAACGTCGTTCATCGCCGCAATGTCACCCTCTTTGCCAGCAGGGCGTTCACGACAATTCGCCCAGAACACCTGGATCGGCTCGGCAACCATCGCGAGATGACGGGCCCGAAGACTAGCTTCGGCGAGCTTGCTGGCGCGATTGACCCAGTCAACCGACGGTACGGTGAAGCAGTCGTTCAGGCTTTGACCGTCGCCCGCAGGATCGAGATCGACCTCACCCGGCCGATCTTCGATGCGACCGAGGTCACGATACACTAATTGCTCGAGCCGGTTCGCGGGGTCGGCCGGCTCGCTCACTCCACGAAGGCAATTCACAGCATGCAGAGCTGCTCGGGGCGCGCGCTCCGAGCTGCGGCTCAGCGCGCGCAGCACGTCACTTGAAGGATTACTGCAATGCCATTCTACAAATTCAAGCCGGGAACCATCATCGAGATCAACGGAGCGGAGTTCGATCATGTGCAGAACCATGGCGAACGGCTTATTCTCATTCACCAGGCGAAAGGCACAACATTCGAGTGTGAACAACCAGACGGGTCGATGGCACTTCCCACCGTCGAGCAATTCGAGGCCATGGAATACGACGGGATTGTCGTCATCAGATCGCCGCTTAGCGAGCACAGAATCCGGAACTTATGAGCCTATGCGGGCTCGCCTCAACCTGGCGTTGGCATTCGCAGGACTTGTGGTCGACGAGTCCGGCGAGTTGAAATCGGCGGATGTCGCCCAGACCTTACCCGAGGCTCAACGGCGCGCTCGCGACTTGCGAGCAGACCTTGAAGGTCGCGGTGTGCATATGCCGGCGCGCACATGACCACGAAGGACGCCGACGGCGGACATGACAATGACCCCGAGCTGGAATCCGATCGGATCGGTCGCATCGGCGAGCGCCAGTTCGAGCTGCTTTGCGAACGCGCGGGGCTCTTCTGCAACAAGAGTACCGTCGACATCATGGGCTGGGACTTCATCGTGGAGTTCCCGATGGGAGCAGGCGGACAATCGTCGCTGCCGCTCGATCGGCGCCAGACCAATGCCGCTCGGGTCCAACTAAAGTCGACGCTCGGCCGCACAGGAAACCGCATCCGACTTAGCCTGTCCGCCATTGATCGCCTGGCCAAGGATCCTCGGCCGGCGCTGGTCATCGTCTTCCGAATGCGGGCCGATGGTGAAATCCAGTCGGCCTACCTCGTCCATTTAATCGGCAACGAACTCGCCCGGGTGCTCAAGCGATTGCGATTGGCGGAGGCTCGAAAAGCGCACGACGTCAATCATGTCGACATCAGCTATGACTATGAGAAAGTCGGACAGCGTTTCGAGCCGACTGCCGCCGGGCTCACGGCGGCCTTGTCGGCCGCCTGCGGACAAGATCCAGGCGCCTATACGGCGGAGAAGCAGCGTCAGCTCGATGAACTTGGCTATGAGAATGGCCAGTTCGAAGCCGAGGCGCTACTCCAAGTCGAGGGTCCGGAGCATTTCGCCAACCTGCTGCTTGGTCTTGCGCCTCTGAAACCGCACCATTTGTGTGTCTACGATAGCCGCTTCGGCATCCGCCTTCCGTATAAAGGCACGCTATTCGATGACATCGAGGAACTTCGACTGACGCCGCCATCGCTCGGATCATGCGAGATCGCGATCCGAGGCCCCGGGTTCGCGCAGGCGGCGCGGTTCGATGGCGAGATGTTCATCGGACCGTCATTGGCGGAGCTAAATGGACCAGAACTTCTCATCCGCTCCGCAGACTTCATCCTACGTTTGACACCGACTGGCCTAAAGTTCGAAAGCGTCGGCTCGATCGACGATGTGCAACATACCCTCACGGAGTGGGCGGAGCTACTTCGTGCTCTCACACTCATGGCGACGGGCCGAGCGACCTTAGCGATCACCGGAAACCACCGGATCCCGCCAATCACATTCCCGGTCGACCAACCCGTTACGGGGCCATACCTCGAAGAGATTCCAATCATATCCGGATTTGCAGACGGGTGGGTTCGCCTGCTCACGAATGCTGGCATGCGTTCCACCGCTTGCTTCCAATTCGATGCCTTCTGGGAGGCGAAGGACGCACGGATGGCCGTGGACATCTTGCTGAACCCACAGTCCGAGGCTCGCTTCGAATTCCAATCACTTGGAATCGAAGAGACGTCGCCCCCCACGGAAGGGCTGTATTTCAACTCGGCGTCGTTTGCCGGAAGCAGCATAACCTTTAGCGCCAAGGTCTTCCTGACCAAGACCGAAGATCCAGACTGGCAGTATCGGTCGACGCGCTTCGAAGCCCTCGATGTTCGCCGGAAAGTCGATGATTTGGAAGAATATGGGGCGGATCAGGCGACACTGTCCGGACTGAAATTGCTCATCGATCCGAGAAGCATCACGATGGTGGCGCCCGGCGCGGGCTAACGGCTTAACGCTTTGAACTATAAACGCGTCGCACTGCAGCACATGTCCACGAAAATGTGGGCTATCGCAGGAGCACACCTGACTGATTCTAAGGCACAAATGGACTGGACGCCTTACGTCTCAAATCCCTCCGGTTGCTGGCCAGTTGGGCGGCCACAGGCTGCGAGGCAGGACAGATCGCGAAGGTCACATAGACCTTGATCGAGGCTCGAGAGCGGTAGCTTTAACTCGGAACCCGGATCCGCTCAGGTAGGGTCGCACCCGCCTGCGGTCGGCTTTTTTGTCAGAGCGAGCAGGTTTTGCTGTCAAAGGACAAGTGGCTGGATGCCCCGCAAGGGCATGAACAAACCAGCGATATCTAAGAGGTTGGAATGTCTAACCGCGTTTTCGCGAGCACGTATTTCCGCGGGTTACAGCCCGACGCTGTCTAACCTTTTCGGCCCTTTGGGCGGCGTCAACGCCCAGCAGGAGGGCGCCGCATGAGTTGGCGGCCCGAACGAAAAAGCCCGGCGGGGTCAACGCCGGGCTCTGAAATCAGCCGTGTCAGGGGACAATTTCAGACGGAAACATACAGCGAACAGGCCGAAAATGCAAGGCCTAGCTGCGCCGACTGCGCCTTGCTGCAGCCTTACGAGAATGGCGGCGGCGAGTGCCGCGCGCTGCCCCCGCGCATCATGGATGACAGCTTTATGCGCGAAGGCCAGTGGCCGCGCGTCAGCGCCTGGGACTGGTGCGGAGCCTTCGTGCGGAGGGCTGGGGCATGAGCGTTTTGGGTGCCAAACCCAGGGGCATCCGGCCCGGGATGTCAGACGCGGAGCAGATCGCGGAGCTCGAGCGCATCGGCACGTTCGACACCCTCGACCTTCCTTCGCTTGCCACACGGCCAGCTAAGTCCAAGCGGTTCGCCATTGAACGGCTCGTGCCGGACTGCGAGGTGACCCTTTTCACCGGACCAGGTAGCGCGGGTAAGAGCCTACTCGCGCAACAGATGGCGACGTGCGCTGCTCAGGGCAGGCCATGCCTCGGACTGAAGACAGAGCGGCGCATTGCCTTTTACGTCACGTGCGAGGACAACGCCGATGAACTGCACTTTCGCCAAGAGCGTCTCTGTACGGGCCTGGGCGTCAACATGGCCGACCTGCATGGCGTGCTCCAATTGACCAGCCTGAGAGGCAAAGCCGAGAACGCCCTTGGCACATTCGATCGACACGGGATCTATCATCCGAGCGACAACCATTATCGGCTCATGTCGACGATTGCCGAGAACTGCGGGTACGGGGGAGCCGGCATCGTGTTCCTCGACAACATCTCGCACTTGTTCACCGGGAACGAAAATGACCGCGGGCAGGTGACGCAGTTCCTGAACTCGCTCAATTCAATCGCGGACGTGTTCAGCACCCCCATTGTGCTGCTCGGTCACACGCCCAAGCCCTTCAAGCCTGGGGCAGAGACACACGCCACCAGCGGCTCGACGGCATGGGTCAACGCTGTGCGATCGCAGTTCGGCATCACGCACGATCTCGAGACCGACACTCGCACCCTCACCTTGGGCAAGGCGAACTATGCCGCCAAGGGCGGTGATTTTCGGTTCTTCTGGCGGGACTGGACCTTCGCCCGCGAGGAGGAAATGGGCACGAATTTCGCTGCACAGCTCGTAGAAACCGGCAAGGCCCAGCGCGCCAATGAAGCCTTCCTGCGCTGCTTGCGCGCCCGCGGTGAAGGCCGCGAGGTCGGCCCCAACCTCGGCCCGAACTATGCGCCCAACAGGTTTGCAGACATGCCGGAGGCCAAGGGCTTGCCCAAAGCGGAACTCGCGAAGGCCATGGAGCGGCTGCTCCACACGGGCGCGATCGTGGTGGAGAATGTCAAACGCAAGGGCCGGGACACGAAATCGATCCTAGTCGAAGCTGGCAAATCACCCGCCGATGAGCGTTCGGAATGATGCTTCCGAACCTTCCGAACCCCCTTCCGAACCGTGTTCCGAATACCGCTTCCGAACGGTTCCGAACTTCAGTCCGAACGGGTGTCCGAACACACCCCTATCTAAAGATAGGGTACGGCGGGGCCTACAGCCCCCCGCCGACCTTGACTTGGGGTAAGACGCGCGGCCTCAGTGGGCCACCGAGCACTCATTAAGGGGAGCGATCAGATGAGCGTCGAGCAAGAAGCGAGAGACACTGCCTCATGGATGCTTATCCAGTATCTATGGGAAGGTCTGTTGAACATGGAGGATGATCCGATCGCCGCGGTTGAGCGGGTGTCAGCCGTAACGCTCCGACACGCAAATGACGCGCCGCACACGCCCCAGAGCCTAGCGCTCGCAGACGGGGAAAGGTTGGAGATGATCCGGCTTCACACAATTCAAGAGCTAGAGAATTTCTGGGATCATATTCGGATGAAGCTGGAGATGCGTCATCGCTGAGGGTGGTTCCTGTGCCCACCTCGCCCCAACGCCGCAGCTAACGCGCGCGCGACCGCCGGAGCCGTGAAACCCTTCGGGACAGGTATCGCGCGTGCGAGGCGGCCCGTGCTGTCGGCAATCCCGACACCCTCGCCGCGAGGTGCCTTGGAATCCCTAGGGGCATCAGCCCGGCCCGCACTCAGCCCCGCGGGATCCGCACTGCCGGCAGCGCAGCCGCTCCCCGATCGCCTCGAGCTCGCGCCGCCAGCCGCGCTCGTGACAGCGCACCGCGATCGGCAGTGGATCAAGGCTCTCGACATGCCCGCACGCTGGGCAGCGGGCGCGCAGCTTGTAGCCCCAACGGGCGAGATCGGAGACGGTGCGGGGATGCTTGCGGGCCATGCCCCGGCGATGCCGCGGGCCTCGTTCGGGCCGGTCACGATCGACTGGATTAGGAGGTCCCTGTGAATCTGCAGGGACCCCTCAAGTGCTTCGATGAACTCCACGCTCGAGGAAAGCCGGCGATATCCCGCCCGTGCATCATCAAACAAAGGGCTTGCGCCGCCCTACAAATCCGCCTAACGTTCGTTTAGTGGATTTGTAGGGACTTCATCATGACCAAGGCCGTGGCTTACTATCGTGTCAGCACTGCTCGCCAAGGCGCGTCTGGCCTTGGCCTCGACGCCCAGCGCGCGGCCGTGGAAGCGCTGTGCGCCGCGCGCGGTTGGGAACTGATCGCCCCGCCATTCCAAGAGATCGAAAGCGGGAAGCGCGCCGATCGCCCCGAGCTCGAAAAGGCATTGGAGCGCGCCAAGCTCACGGGTGCCAAACTCGTTATCGCAAAGCTCGATCGCCTCTCCCGCAATGCCGCCTTCCTGCTCACGCTAAAGGATAGCGGCGTCGAATTCGTTGCGGCCGACATGCCGGATGCGAACAATCTAACCGTGGGCATTATGGCGCTGGTCGCCCAGCAAGAGCGCGAAGCGATCTCGCGCCGCACGAAAGAGGCTCTCGCGGCTGCCAAGGCACGCGGGCAGCGTCTGGGCAATCCGAACGGGGCCGCGGCGCTGCAGCGTGCTGGCAAGGGAACGGTGGCCGCTCTGGCAGCCGTCCGCGCCGATGCTGATGCGCACGCCGCTCGCCTGCGCCCCGTCATCGCCAGACTTCGCGAGCAAGGGATTGCATCGCTGGGCGGCATCGCATCGGCCTTGAACGCCGAGGGCATCCTGACACCGCGCGGCGGGCGCTGGCATGCCTCATCCGTTCGCAACGTGCTCGATAGGCTGGGCGAGGCCTAGGCCCCTTCAATCCTCTTGCGGACGCGCGCTACCACGTCGGCATCTTCGGCCTCGCGCTGCACCGGGTCAAGCGGTTGCCCGTCGAGGGCATCGGCCCAGCGATCGAGGTCGCGGCGATCGTAGAGCGTGCGGGCGCCAAATTTGCGGGGCCTGGGGCCGTGTTCGCGCAGGGTGCTCGCGCCGATTCCGATATATGCGGCGGCGAGCCGTTCGCCCATCAGGCGCGGCCAGTCGGGCATGTCTGCCGGGCGGATAGGGACGCAGCTCATCGCTTGCCGGACGGCATGTCCGCTGTGAGCGCGGCAATATAGGCGAAGCCGTCGTCAGCCCCGCGGGAGGGGGTATTTGAAGGATCTCGGGCGGGGCGCACCTCTGCTGGCGGACCGGCGGGCTCCCCGCAAAGCTCTCGCGCCTCAATCTCGGCTAACATCACGAGCACGCCCATCCGGCCTAGCTCGCCTAGCTCGTCATTCGTGAAGTTCGCGCCGGTGCCGTTCCTCAGGGCCCTGCGGAACTTGGATGCGATGGCATGGGCGCTCATTCCTCTACCGATCGCTTCGCCCGCTCAGCCTCTAGCCGCCTCGCCCTCATCATTTCAGTGAAGCCGATCAGCTTCGGCGCCTTACTGCGCGAGACCGCCTTGGGCGCCGGGGCAGTTGGTGTCGCCGGTCGTGAGTCGACCGTCTGCCGCTCGATGTACTCAGCGATATCGTCTTCCCGATATCGGATACGATTGCCTGTTGGGCAGACGTAGCTGATCAAGCCCTTGCTTCGCAGCGAGCGAAGGGTGCGCGGCGAAAGTCGCAAGATCTCGGCAGCCTCGGCTTCCGTCAGCAACTTGGGAATCGTTGGCTGGCCCATTAGGCGACGGTGCCACGGGCGCCGCTGAGCTACAAGCCGAGCCGCGAATGAAGCGGCGGGAAGCCTACCTCCGCCAAAACGGCACTTTGCCCTCGCCCCGCTCACGGCTCCCCCTGACACGAGCCGGACGAGCATCCCTGCCAGGACGAGGAACCGCTCGATGCACGAATCCACCCCCCTCACCGAGTTCCGCCTGATCGACGATGGCGAGCGCCTCGCCATCCACCGCGTCGCGATCGATGACGCTGGCGCTGTGGTGGCATGGGATTCGGAGCCTGTGCGCCTCGAGGTGCCCAGCAACATCGCCGGAGACTCCGGTGTGGCCGCTGCCACCCTCGCTTTGTGGCGCATCTCGAGCATGGCTTTCGGCGCAGCCAACTGCACCTATGTGATGGTGCCCAGACTGCGCCTGATCGACGGGAAGCTGATCGACATGCCGACGCACGGCGGTGACGATGCCGCGCCGGTGCGGACGCCCAAGGATCTGATCGCGGCCTGATAGGCTAGTCCAACCAGACCATGTTCGGCGCATGAAAGAAGCGATCGAGGAAGCTGGCAACGAATTCCACCCGCACTTCGTCAAGTCTTGGCCGAGGAGGGCACTGAAGACTTTCTGGGGGATGGGGCCAAATTCGGCAGCGATCGTGGAAGCCTATACACCAAGCCCTTTCCTCGACCTTGAAAGCTTCAAGCCGCGTGGCAACGACCTGAAACACCGCCTCGCCCGCGACTATGGTAACGGATTGGATGTTGCGGTGCGTTCCCTCCAAGGGCGGAACAGGGCCCTCTCTGGATTTGGCGATGGTATGTGAGTGGCGTCGAAAAAATAGGCGGGCTCGGCCGACATTGTGAGCCGCATAGATGTTGAAGAATTCGGGGATCACGCGATCCGCGAAAAATGCATGTCGATCGGCAGCCGGCGTCACACTCGTCTCAGGAGTCGCGTGCTCAACAACAAGCGTTTTCAGAGTTAGCCACCTCGCGAGCGTCTGCAGTTGCTCAGCATCCAATGTGCAGGCCTCCCCTCTGACAAGTGGTGTGAGAACTGGCCGAACGCTCTCCTCAAGACTGCTCATCCACCCGTTGTTGCAGGATCGACATACCGCGCGAATTCGAATGGTGCGAATATCCCCTTGGCGCCCTTTCGGCCCTGAAACCTTCGCGCCTTCCTTTGGGCTGTAGGTATGCGTCTGGCGGTCATGCCTTACGCCAGGCATTTGAGGACCGAGCAGATCGTGAAGCCAGGCCGGCCATACGTGCTCTTTGCTATTGGCGGGCTTGCCGCAGAATATGCAGGTTCGCGGATGCTTTCGCATGGTGAACCGATAGAGCGCTCAGAGCATTTCGTCACTGGTGGCGGAGAGCGCCTCGGGCGGGAACGCTTCTCCCGCCGCTTGCCATCCTTGCCGCATGGTCGAGCAGCGGACACGATACGGCGGCGCAGGCAACCGCAACCCGAACCGCAAGGCCTATGATGGACATGTGCGGCCGGACAAGGCGCGCCCGCTGCCTCCCGAATTCCGCGACCTCTACATCCGGCACGGCTGGGATGCGCAATACTTCCTCGCAACCAATTGGCGGGTAATGGTCCGCTGGATTGAAGAGGCCGGCGGCGATGAGCTCCGAGAGGCCCGTCGCCATTGGCTGCGCACGCACGGCCGCAACAACATGGGCGGGGTCCGGCACGCGAAGGGCTGGGATGCGCGGCGGCTCTCCCAGCTTGAACAGAAAAGGCCCCCGAATCGGGGGCCTTCAAGTGACTGATGGGCGGTCTTTTATCCGCCGATATCCTGTTCGCGTCGCATAGCCGTTCTCCCTTGGCACTGGTAATAAATTAGTCCTTATGACGGTGATGTCAACGGATTGTGAACAGGGGCTAAGGCGAAATGTCGCGTGATTGGGACGAACGAAGAGCAATCATACGAGCAATCCTCGCTGAAGGTGAACCGAAGCCTTTAGATTCGTTCAATCTTTCCGAAAGTGAAGAAATTTTTTTTCGAGCACGATCTGCGAAATTGTTGGATCGATTAGCAAAAGAGACCGGCCACTTCAAAGCCTATTATGCGCTTCCTACCGGCAAGCCATTTGGCTACATCCTAGGAATTGTTGCTACACTTATTGCTGCCGCAATGTTCATCGCGGTATTTATCTGGCTTGAATCGGAAGATGCCACGAAGGCTTACCCGTTGTTCGCTGCGTGCGCAGCGGTTGTAGTGGCGGCGATCGGCTGGGCGGTGGCAGGTTGGATAAGCCACAGAAACACCGTTCGGCAGAATACCAACAACATGCTCTTCGCAAGGTTCTCGCACGCTCCCTTCGGCGATGCGTTAAACCGCTTCCACGCTCATTTCGGATATGAGCCCTGGCGCTTCGTCACGACAGAGGAAATGGCCCGTCTCCGCTCGTCCGATAAAGAAGAAGACCAGAAAGTTGCTGCCTCGGTCGCCTACATTCTGAACTATTATGAGCTAATTGCCATCGGAGTTATCAACGGCGACCTTGACCAAGTCATCATAAAGCAAAACGTCAGGGGCCTGATCGTCTACTATCACGATAAATGTGGCCCGCATATTCGGAAATTGAACAAGTCTAACCACCGAGTTTACGAGAATCTAATAAAGATTAGAACTCATTACCGCGATGTGTAGCTAACCGCGAACCTAGCGGCGGTAATTGCCGTCCACTCCACTGCCATTCTCTCCCGCAGCGCCGCCTCCCGCAATTGCCCGAGGCCCCGTGGAGAAGAGACATGATTTTTGCCGACCGTGCACCGATCGAGAAGGTGCGCCGCCTCGCAGATGGCCGCATCGCCGCCGTCGCCAAATTCGCCCGATCAGGCATCCAGACATACACCGGCGCCGAAGTGGGCCGCCCCGACCTCACCACCGTCCGCGTCTATCGCGACGAGGCCGAGGTCTTTTCCGAAGACGCCATGGCAAGCTTCGCTCACAAGGCGATCACGCTCGACCATCCAAGCGAGCCGGTGAGCTCGAAGAACTGGCGCAAGGTCGCTGTCGGCTACACCGAGGGGCGCGTTGCCCGTGACGGCGCATTCGTCGAGATCCCGCTTATCCTCGCCGACGCTGAGGCTGTTTCGACTTTCGACCGTGGCACCGCCCGCGAGTTGAGCGCGGGCTACTCCTGCACGCTCGACTGGACCCCCGGCAAGACGCCGCAAGGCGAGGCCTATGACGCTCGGCAAGTGGGCATCCGCGGAAACCACATTGCCCTGGTGGCGGCGGGTCGAGCCGGATCCGAATGCCGCATCGGCGATCATGCGCTCCGGCCCAGCTACGACCTTGCACTCGGCCGATCGATGGCAGCGGCCCGCTATCAGGTGGACAGCTCCAAGCGCATCGAAATGCCGGAAGGCTCGACAAGGGCAATCGGTGCCACCGCCAGCGCATCCGGCACCCCGACCCGCGATGCCGCTCTCGGCCGCGCCGCCGTCGACGCTCTGCGCCTCGCGCGCTATTCCTGAGGGGTGACCAGACATGGCCCGGAACCTTCAAGAGCGGCTCGCAACCGCCAAGAGCTCGCGCGCCCGGATCTCGGATAACGAGACGCTCATTGTCGACCTGAAGGCCGAACAGCAACGCCTTGGGGTTGCCCGTGAGCAGGCCGCCGCCGAATCTGTCGACTTCGCCCTGAGTGAGGAGGATAGAGACGAGGCCGCGGCCAAGGCTGGGCGGCTCGACCGCACCATCAAGGCCCTCGATCGCGAGATTGCCGAGGTCGCCGCGCTAACCGAGGAGCGCCGCAACGATGACGCCCGCAAGGCCGCCGAGGCCGAGAAGCGGGCCGCTCTCACCGAGCGGAACGAGATCGCCGCCCGGTTCGCCGAGCGCATCCCAGCCCTCACCGCCGAGATGATCGAGATCTTCAAGGCCGTGAAGGCCAATGCCGACCGGATGCGGGCGGCTGGCGTCTACGAAGCGAATGCCGAATTTCATGCGCGGGGCATCCCGGGCAATGGCCTCATTGGCGGCATCTCGCCCGCAATGGTCTATGCCGAGATGAAGGTTCCGGAATTCCGCGGAGCCGGGCGCGCTTGGCCGATCGATTACGATCGCGCACTCATCGATCGCGGAGCCGAGCTTACGCACCGCGCCCGGCTTGATGCATTCGAGCGGGCCGATCGGGAGCGCGAAGACAAGGCCAAGGCGGCCGAGGAATATCGCCGCACGCATGGGCGCTACGAGATCACGGTCGAGAGCAGTGTCGAGGAACCAGAGGCCATCGTCCACTTCCCGGCTGAGCTCGTGACGGGCTCCATCCCGGCCGCACTGGGTTGCTGGGACCGCCGCGAACTCATGATCCCGCACGATATCGCCAAGAAGCTCGCGGCTGTGCCCAAGGTCAAGGTCAAGCGCCTCGATGCCGAGGCTGCCCAATGAATTCCGCTGCAGGTCCCTTCTGCCTCGCAGCGGACGCCGCGCGCCGGCCTTTTGAGGGGGCCATGGCGCGCGGCACCCCTTCCAATCTCGCGGCAGTGTCCCTCCCTCTGCCCGCGAGCGCTGGGTGTGGAGCGACCACACTCCCGCCCAGCGTCACCATCCCGGCTGGGTCAACTCAGGTTGCCGCGTCGCCGCCGGGCGGCGGGGGCCTCTGTGCTGTCGATGAGGCCCCCGCCAACCCTTTTCACGTGAGAGAGCAATGGAGCGCCAACGATACCCGGACGAGATCATCGATCGCATCTGCGAACAGCTTGAGGAAGGCCGCTCGCTCATCCTCATTTGCCGCGAGGAAGGCATGCCGCATCGGCGGACGGTCGAGCGCTGGGCGAACGGCGACAGCGAGCTTGCCTCGCGGCTGCGCGAGGCTCGGGAGCTTGGCTACATGTATCGAGCCGAGACTGCCGTCGAGGCTGCAAAAAACGCGAGCGATCCGCAGGCCGGGCGCTTGGCCTTCGATGCCGAGCGCTGGTATCTCGGCAAGCTTTCCAACGCCTTCCGCGACAAGCCTCTCATTGAGGGGACTGTGAATGTCGGAGACCCAGCAGCCTTCGAAGCTTTCGCCCGCGCTCTGGAAGAGACTCGGCGAGCCCGAGCGAGCAGCGCTTCAAGCACGCTTGAAGTGGATGGAAACGGCAAGGCCCGACCAGTTGACGCCGGACGGGAATTGGCCGGTTTGGCTCGCCTTGGCGGGCCGGGGCTGGGGCAAGACGAGATCGGGCAGTGAGGACATTGCTGCCTTCGCGTGTGCCAACCCGGGCGTGCGCGTTGCCGTTGTAGCGCCGACCACCGCGGCGGCCCGTGACGTCTGCATCGAAGGGCAGAGCGGCCTGAAATCGATCCTGCCCAAGGCGTGCATCGACACTTGGAATCGATCGATGGGCGAGCTCATTTTGTGGAACGGCAGCCGCATCAAGACGTATTCGGCCGAAGAGCCGGACAATCTGCGCGGACCCGAACATCATCGCGCCTGGGCGGATGAGGTGGCGGCGTGGAGCAATCGAGACGCTTGGGACCAGCTGACCTTCGGCTTGCGCCTGCGCTTGCCCGGCAATCCTGAAGCCATCCCGCAAGTGATCGCGACCACTACCCCGAAACCGACCCCACTCATTCGCGACATCATGCGCACGCCGGACGCGATGATCACGCGCGGCTCGACCTTCGACAATGAGGCCAACCTGCCAGAGGGCACGCTTGCCCGCCTTCGCGAGCGATACGAGGGCACGCGGCTGGGGCGCCAAGAGCTATTTGCCGAGCTCTTGGAGGACGTCGCCGGGGCTCTGTGGACCACTGCCATGATCGAGCCGCACCGCGTGAAGAGTGCGCCGGACTTGCAACGCATTGTGGTCGCCGTGGACCCGAGCGGCACCAGCGGCAAGGGCAAGGGCGACGAGATCGGCATCGTGGTCGCGGGCAAGAGCCGCGACGGCAAGTATTTCGTGCTCGAGGATGGCAGCTGCCAGCTATCACCTGAGGGCTGGGCCCGGCGCGTTGCCGATCTCTACGAGAAATGGGGTGCCGATCGCGTCATCGCCGAGAAGAACTTTGGCGGCGACATGGTGGCAGCCGTCATGCGCAATGTCGCCAAGGAACTGCCGATCAAGCTGGTGACGGCTTCGCGGGGCAAGGCCGTGCGCGCCGAGCCGATCGCGGCCCTCTACGAGCAAGAGAAGGTCTCGCACGTTGGGCACTTCGATGTGCTTGAAGACCAGATGTGCGCCATGACGCCCGCCGGCTACGTCGGCGAGGGCTCGCCCGATCGCGCCGACGCGCTGGTGTGGGCGCTGACCGAACTGCAGGGCGGCGGGAGGATGTATGACCTCAGCACCCTTTGACCGCGCCGAGCTTGAACGCATCGCTGCCGCCTATCCCGAAGATGCGCGCGCCGTTTCGACGTGGGATCGCGAGCGCTACTTCACGCCCGCGCAACAGGCCGCGTGGCTGCTCCGCTTTGAGCCCGAGTGTTGCCCGGATTTGCTGGCGGTGGGGGCTGGGCGATGATGCCGCGGCTAATGTTTTCGCGGCCTCCTCGGCACGCAAAGGAGAACTGATCGATGGGTAAGGTTGTCAAAAAGATTGCTTCAGTTGCCCTGCCTTTTATCGGGCGGGCACTGGGCATCGCCATCGGCGGCCCGCTGGGCGGGATCATCGGTTTGGGGCTCGGCTCGATCGGCGGATCGGTGCTAGCATCAACAAAAGGAAAGGGCCCCCGCAACAGCCCCGAGAATTTCGAACGTCTGCGCGCCAGCATCGACCCGCGAGCGCCGCGCAAGACCATCATCGGAATTTCTGCAATGGCAGTCGATATCCGATGACCGCGATGAACGCCTTCGGGCGCCCTGACGGGGCATGGCTGCTATTCGACGGCGCGCTCTATAGCGCGGATGGCACCGTCATTGGGCACGAGCGCAAGGCCATTGCGAACGAGCGGCTGCGCGTGGCCATTGGCTGGAACGGCACCTTGCCGCCCGGGGTAGCCGATCTGGTGCGACAATGGCTTGCCCATCAAGCCGACGCTGGCGCTGTGCTTGCGAATCTGCCTGCGCTGACGGGCCAGATCGAGGCCGAACTCGCCACCTGCGATCATGACGGGCACCCCGAGGGTTTCCGCCTCACGCTGGCCTATTGGGATGCCACGGCAGGCCATGGCCGCATTGCCCTGATCGGCAGCAATGAGCGCATGGGCGCATCGATCGAGCGCGAGCCCCTCGAGGTCCGCCAATGCAGCGAAAACTTCACTCCGCGGCTCGACCCTCGGCCATGGCCCCGAATTGGTGATTTCGACCCGCGCCGCGATGGCAAGCGCCTCGCCGAGTTGCAGCGCCAGGTGCGGGACAGTGACGGCGCAATCCGCGTTGGCGGCACCTTCACCGCGCTTCGCGTTCATGCCACCGGCATTGAGCACTTCGAGATCGCCCGCTGGCGTGATCCGATCGGGCGCAAGATCGGCGAGCGGCGCCCATGGCTCCGTTGGGCCACTCCCCAGCGCAAGGCAGCCTGATGAAGGGGCGCGACCGCATCCTGCGCAAGCTCCGCTTCCTCGCAAGCCGCGAATTTGACGAGCTTGCCGGCGCTGTGATCCACGAGGCCGCCGATGCGGTACGCGCCGAAGCGTTCCGCTCGATCTCGGCGGGCAGCGTGTCGGGCGCCGGCCATGTGCCGTCAAAGCCGGGAGAGCCGCCGAACCGCGACGAAGGCACCCTTCAAGCAGGGCTCAAGGTCAAACGCACCGGCCTCCTGAGCGCCGAAGTCCGGGCCGAAGCCCCGCACAGCAAGCCTTTGGAATTCAGCACCTCGAAAATGGCGGCGCGTCCATTTCTTCGGCCCGCCCGGGACAAGGAAGCGGCGGGTGCGATCGAGAGGGGCCTGCGCAAGATGAATGCCCAGATCAGGAGAAAGACCCGTGGCCGCTGAAATTGACCCCGTAGTGCTGAAATTCTTCGCCGAGAATCAGCAATTCAAGGCCGAACTGCGCGCCACCACCCGCACAGTCGATCAGCAGCTTGGGCTGCAAGAGGCGCGCGTCCGCAAGCTCGAGAGCGAATTCCGCCGCTCGTCGGGCGCGATCAGCTCCAGCCTCAAAGGCCTTGCCGCAACGCTCGCCGCGTCATTCACCGGGCGCGAGCTCGTGGGCATGATCGACAACTTCACGCGCCTGCAAAATAGTCTGCGGGTGGCGGGCCTTGAGGGCGAGGCCCTTGCCGAGGTGCAGGGCAAGCTGTTCGACCTCGCTGCCAAGAACGGGGTGGCGGCGACGTCGCTCGCCGATCTCTACGGCAAGTCCGCATCCGCCGCGGGTGATCTGGGAGCATCGCAAGCCCAGCTTCTGCAGCTCACTGAGAATACCGCGCTGGCACTGCGCGTGTCCGGGGTAAGTGCCGAGCAGGCATCCGGGGCGATCCTTGGACTGACGCAGGCGCTTTCGAGTGGAACAGTGCGGGCCGAGGAGTTCAACCAGGCGAACGAGGGTGGCCTCCGCCCGCTCTTGCAGGCGGCGGTGGCCAGCGGACAGTTCGGCGGGTCTGTGGCGAAACTGCGGAACGAGATCGTCGCGGGCAACGTGTCGAGCAAAGCTTTCTTCGGTGCGGTGCTCGAGGGCAGCAACGTGCTGCGAGATCAGGCCGCCGGCTCCGTCCTCACCATTTCCGGCGCCATCACGGCCCTCAATCAGCGGCTGACTGAATACGTCGGCAGCAACGCCAGTGCCACTGGAGCAACTGGCCTTCTGTCCGGGGCGATCCAGAGCCTCGCCGAGAACGTCGAGGATCTCGTCGAGATTGCGGCCGTGGTCGCCGTCGCCCTCGGCACCCGCTTTGCGGCCGGCGCAGCCGTCGCTGCCACGCAGGCGATCGGTCTCAGAGCCGTCGCTCTTGGCCTCGCGGTGCAATTGAACGGCACCGCCGCCGCTGCAACCTTGGCGGGTCGTGCGCTGCTAACTGCGATGACAGGCCCGGTAGGTGTCGCGATTGGAGCCGTTGCCGTTGGCTTGGCGCTTGTTGCCTCGAACTCTGAGAACGCCGCGTCTCAGACGCGAGGGCTTGGGAACGATTCGACCAGCACTGCAAGCGCAATCGAGAAGCTCAACAACATCCTGAACGCCGACCCCTCGGCGCAGGTGGCCAAGAACGCGGGCGAGCTTGCCCGCCAGCGCCGCGAGCAGGCAAAAGCGACCTACGAGGCAGCGGCTGCCGAGATCGCGCTACGCCGCCAGATGGGGCAGCGGAAGCTTGCCGACCTCAAGGACGGCACCCTCACGGAGACCGTGAATAACGGGCGCGGCGGAAAAAGCACGCGCGAGACCACCTATAGCAACCGCGGGCTCGCCAATCAGCGCGCCATTGCGCAGTCAGAGATCGATCAGGCCAACCGCGACCAAGCCGCACTCGATGCCGCTTTCAGGAATGCCAAGCGCCAGATCGCGAACCCTCCTGCCCCGGCGCGCACGGCTCCCGTTGCCACGGCTCGACCGACCCGCTCGACCGGCCCTCGCAGCACCTCGACCGGCGGCCCATCCGGCCCCACGGCGGCCGAGATGGAGGCGCGCTTCCAAGACGAGCTCGCCAGCATCCAATCGCGTATCTTGAGCGCCAGGGCGACGCAGGCCTTGAGCGCCGAGCAGCGCGCGAGTTTCGAGCGCGAGCAGCTGCGGCTTGCGGAAGAGGCAGAGCAGCGCCGTCTCGCCGCCGACAAGGATTTGACCGACGTCCAGCGCGCGCAGCTATTCCTGCGCCTCGGCGAGCTTTCGGCGGCCGAGCGCCGGGCCATTGCCTTTCGCGAACAGGCCGAGATCGAGCAGCGCAACGCCGACCTCGCCGACGAGCGCGGCCGCGCCCAGACCGACGCGCTCCGGCTCCAATTCGACCTCGCCACCACCGACAAGGACCGGCGCCGGATTGCCCTCGATATCCTGAAGGCCGAGCAGGCAATTCTCCGCGAGAAGCTTCTCGCCCAGATCAACAGCAAAACGCTGAACGATGTCGACAAGGAGCGCGCGCGCATCCAGCTCGCCGCCCTCGATGCCCAAGCCGCTGCCCAGCAGGAGAGCGTCGACCGGCAATATGCCTCGCCCCTGCAACGCTATGCGATCGATGCACAAGACACCGACAAGCTTGTCGAAGAGGCGGCCGTGCGCCGCATCGAGCAGCTCAATGAGACCATCACCGATGCCATGACAAATGCTCTGGGCATCGAAGATCCGTTCTTGAAGGAACTGATCTCGATCTTCCTCGACAAGAACATTTTCGGCCCGCTGGCCGAGGCCCTCAACAACCCGGATCTGCAAGGGAACGGTGGCGGCATCATCGCAGGAATCGGCTCTTTTCTCGGCGGTCTGTTCGGGCGCGCATCTGGCGGCCGGGTAAATGCGGGCAGCGTTTACCGCGTCAATGAGGGTGCCTCGCCGGGGCGCGTCGAGGCGTTCCGCCCGGACGTTTCGGGCCAGATCATTCCGCTCGGCCGCATGAATGCCATGCGGGATGGGGGTGTGCAGGGAGGCGGGGGCGTTGCGACGGTGCGGCTCGAGCTTTCGGGCGATATCGATGCCCGAATTGAGCGCGTGTCCGGGCCCGTAGCGATCGAGGTTGTGCGCCAGACCGCGCCGCAGATCGTCGACGCCGCATCGAATGAGACCCTGCGGCGAGCAAGCCGCCCGAGCCTGTAGGAGAGCAAAATGACCGAGCAACCCACCCCCGCCAACGACGAGTTTCTCGCCGCCGTTTTCGACATGGCCGGCACCGTCGCCCAGCTTGTCGCGTCAGGCGCGAGCCGGGAAGGCCGCGAGATCGATCATGCGGACTATTTGCGCGCCGCCATGGGCATTGTCGCCTCGGCCTATGAGCTCGCGAAGCTGGGCGGCGAAGATGCCGTGCGGGCCTATGCTGACCAGGTGCGCAAGCATGCCGATGCGGTGGAGCGGGCGGCGGGTTAGCGCTTTACCCGTATGTTTATGTGTGCGATCCGCCCACATCAGGAGGCGTTTTGCGGTCCAGCGATGTCAAAGCAGTTCCCGACCATCAGAGGATTGCTCGCTGCATCGCCATTGCTTATCGCTGCGGCAATTGCACTTAGGACAATCGAGCACTCAAATGCGCTCGTCGGCACGCTCATTTCAGTTGCTTTGCTAGTTTTCCTCCTCGTCTGGCTCTACGTTGACGGAACCAGAAAGTAGGTCTTGCTGTTCCGGGGCGTTACGCCAGCCATGCACCTTAGTCACTGCGCGGCTTTCGATTACCCAGACGCCCTCATCCAAGCGCTCTTTCGTCTCCAGATCGACCTCCATCACTAGGCCAGCGCGCAGACGGATATCGATGCTGCCGCTAAGAACCCGAGCTAAGAATTCTTGATCCTTGATCGGCGCTCCGAACTCGCCCGTCGCTGATTGGAATTTCCATCGCCGATCGCCCATCATCAGCACCGGGCTGACCAGCGTCGTATGAACGCGTCGCAACTGAGTCCGCTCAGTCTCAGTCCGTGAAGCATCGCTAGTGTCCTTCACGAAGTCCGACCTACTCACGATCATTGCAGGTCTTCTGCCTGCAACGGACGTAACCCCCGCCCCTTCAATCTTCGGATCTCGCCGAAGCTCTCTAAACAGTCGCTCAGTTTCGCTTTCGGCGGTGCCCTTGCGAAGTTCGGTGACGATTGCCTGCGCTAGATCAGCTCGCTCGTTTGCGGAAAGAGTTCGGGCTTCTGAAGGTGCGTCCTCGCTGATAAGCCAGTCCATCACCTTTTCTTGGGTCCAGTCGATCGCATTATTCAGAATGCGGAGAGCGACGAAGGCCGCCAGCCAAGCCTTTTTTGGATTCTTGGCAGCGCCAGCTAAGATGCCAGCCTTCAGGTCTTCATAAACTTTGACAACAGTATTCCAGCCAAAACTGGCGTCAGTGGCGCTGATGGCTTCGACCCTAACGACGCAGCCAGGATAGACCTCTGCGGCCATCGCCTCGATCAACTGGGCGAACTCTATTGCAGCTCGCGATACGGCAGACAGGTCTGCACGCTCGCCTTGCTGAAGCTGCAGGTATAGGCTTAGCGGAACTTGCTCCATGAAATCCCCCAGAAAATCAATAGAAGAGTAGGGGGGCTAGACACCGGTGTCAAAGGAGCGTCGTTGCTCAGCTCACTTCTGCCACATACTTGAAGGGCGAAATCGACAATGACTTAGCTTCAAAGCTCGATATCGCGGAGGTCCTGTCGCCTCGGACGGGAGCCCAACCAAATAGCGGCCATGAATTGGCCTTCGTCTTGGACGTATCCGACGCGACGCACCGCGAACTTGCTCCCGTCCGCAAAATGCACCTCTTGCTCGACTTTCGGCATCACCCCGAACTCGAAATCTGAGTAGTCATCCTGCGACTTGAAAACTCGAACCTGCATTGACGCGCGCCCCTTTCTATGGCCAATAGGAGGCGAGACGACCCGGCGTTGGCGCGCCGAGCCGCCTCTAACCACAACGATCCTACGGAGATCATCATGGCTACTCGTGCTTTAGGGGCGGAATCCGCCCTGGCAAACCCCCTGCAATTCGCCTTGTCCCCCAGCCGCACACCTGTGGCACCACTGTTGCGGCTGCTGTCCCGCTTCGATCGGCACAAGGTGGAAGCGTTCATCGAACTTTCTATCGCCATGCTCGACCTGATCGACGGCGACCCGGATTTGGAAGAGGACGATCCAGCCGGGCAGTGCGATGAGGACGGTGTAAATACCGCCTACGAGCGGGCGCGAGATACTGGCGCTGGCTGCCCGTGGTCGGATCCGGGCGAATACGAGCACCCCTAAATCAGGGGCTTGAACCTAGAGATGATCTCCAGTATAAAGCTGGAGATCATCTCGAAGGATTGAGCTATGAACCCGTCAGATCGCAACTTTTCCCAGGCTGTCACCAGCCGTCTGTCCGGCGTCTCTGTTGACGTCATTCGTGACTGGCGAAAGCGCGACATACTCGGGATGGGTGAGCAGACCGAGACGGGCCGCTGGGTCTACAGCCTCGAGGAAATCCTCCGTTTCTCGATTGTTCGGCTGATCGAGGGCTGTGGGCAGCCCGTCCGCACTATGCTCTACATGTCGGAACGGCTTTCGCTGTTTGTCCTCGCTCGCTTTTCCGACGAACCTCATTTGCTGGCCTTCAAGAGGGACCAAGCCAAGTTCCCGCTCGCTATGAACGGCGAGGTTTCACCTCGCTTTTCAACCATCGCGCCGCCGGACGACTTGGAAGCAATAATCGCTGAACACCCGCTGGTGATCGAGGTCAACATCGCGAGGCTGATCGACTGGCTGCCGGCCGAGGTCAAGAACCTGCTGGACGATAGCGAGGCCGCGTGAGCACTCGGCGCGCCCTGATCTCGAAAGACGACCTCGACCGGATGGCATTTGCCGTCGCGGCGCACGGTGTCGTCTTTAAGGGGCGCATCGATCCGCTGGGCGGCTTCACTTTCACAATGGAGCCTCCAAAGGGCGGGGCACCTGTGATCGGCGCTGCCGACCTGGGCGATGAGTTTGCAGACTGGGCAAGCCGATGAAGCGCAAATTCCCATTCGTCACCCCCTTCCCCGATCGGCATGGCAAGATCCGCTACCGCTTCCGGCGCAAGGGCTACCCCTCGCATTATTTCAAAGCGGCTTTCGGCACCAAGGACTTCGAGCGCGAGTATGCGGCCTGCCTCGAGGCGGATCCGCCCGCGATCGGCGCGGACCGTATCATCCCTGGCAGCGTGTCGGACGTGATCGCGCGCTACTATCGAGACAGCGCATTCCTCGACCTTCGCCCGTCGACGCAAGCCGTCTACCGCGGCGTGCTGGAGCGGTTCCGCTCGCAGTTTGGCGACAAGCCTATGCGGAGCTTCGACGCGCAAGTGATCCAGCGCGCATTGAACGCGATGAGGCACAAGCCGCACGCGGCGGCGCGCCTGCGCAAGTTGCTCGCCCAGCTTTTCGTGATCGCCCGGCGCGAGCGCATCGTGGCCGGCACATTCGACCCGGTGCGCGACACGCGGCCGCCCAAGGCTGAGAGCGAGGGCTATCACCGCTGGAGCGAGGAGGAGCTCGCCCAGTTCGAGGCGACGCACCCGCTGGGCACGAAACCCCGGCTCGCCTTCGCACTGTTGCTCTACGGCGCCCAGCGAAGCGGTGACGTGCGCTTCCTCACCCGCAAGGCAATCGAGGGCGAGCGCATCCGCCTGAAGCAAAGCAAGACATCGAGTGCGGTGAACGTGCCCATCGTCGCGCCGCTGCGCGAGGCACTGGACGCGGGTCCGCTGGGCGAGTTGCTGGTGCTGGAGAACAACGCTGGCGACGCCTTCACCGCCAAGGGGTTCTACAACCTGATGCGCCGCGCCTGCGACAAGGCCGGACTGCCCCATTGCTCGGCGCACGGACTGCGCAAGGCTGCTGCGCGACGTCTGCGCGAGGCCGGCTGCAGCGATGATGAGGGCATGGCTATCACCGGGCACAAGACCGTCCGGGAGTATCGCCGATATGCGGGCGACTCAGGAAATGCGGAGCGCGCGGACAGTGCGATGGCCAAGGCTTATGGGGCCCAGGTGTCTAACCCCGATGTCTAACCGCAATCCCAGAATCGCCAACCTAATGAAAGGCAATACGGAATGTCTAGTAGATGGATGCCCCGCAAGGATTCGAACCTTGATTGACGGAGTCAGAGTCCGCTCTCTTACCATTAGAGGACGGGGCATCGGCCTTGCGCCGAAAGCACCCGGCGGTGTCGGCGAGCGCGCCTCCTAGTTTCGTGCGGTCGCGAGGTCAAGCACCCTTGCGCCGGCCCGCTTGCTCTCGCGCAGGGGTTGGGTTAGCTTGCGTGCAAGTGCCGTGCGCTCCATGCCTGCGCCCGGTGATATGAAAGCGTTGCGATCATGGCGGAAACTCTCCCGCCGGACAGGAATTCAAGTGCTGGGAAAAACCGGGGCGGCAAGTCCGGCAAGGTAGCCGATTTCCGCTACAAGCGCCCCCCTCAGCCAGAGCCCCGCGCCGCAGGCCGGGATGGCCGCGCGAAAGGCGCAGGCGGCGAGATGCGCCGCCCGGCCCGCGCCAAGGGAGCGCCCAAGAACGCCGCCCGCAACGCCGAGCGCCTCCGCCCCGATCTCGCCGACATCGGCGCGATCCGCTCGTTTGCACAGGGCGAGGCCTATGCCGCGCTCGACCTCGGCACCAACAACTGCCGGCTGCTGATCGCGAGGCCATCGGGCCGCGATTTCACGGTGATCGACGCCTTCAGCCGGGTGGTGAAGCTCGGAGAGGGGCTGGCGACCAGCGGGCGCCTCAGCGAGCCGGCGATGGACCGCACCCTTGCCGCCCTGGCGATCTGTGCCGACAAGCTCCAGCGCAGGAACGTTCGCCTCGCCCGCTCGGTCGCGACCGAGGCGTGCCGCCGCGCCGAGAACGGCCCCACCTTCATCGAGCGGGTGCGGCGCGAGACCGGGATCGCGCTCGACATCATCAGCGCCGAGGAGGAGGCGCGCCTCGCGGTGCTGGGCTGCCACATCTTGCTCGAGGCCGGTACCGGCCCGGCGGTGATCTTCGACATCGGCGGCGGATCGACCGAACTGGTGCTGGTCGAGGGCGGCAATGACGGCGCGGCCCGCGTGCCGCGGATCCTCGACTGGCAGAGCGTGCCGTGGGGCGTGGTCTCCCTGACCGACACGGTGGGCCGGGCCGAGGACAGCGAGGCGGCGCGCATCGCCCGCTTCGCGCTGATGCGCAGGCTGGTGAGCGACAGTTTCGCCCCCTTCGCCGGGAGGGTCGCAGAGGCAGCCCGGCACGGCGACATCCGCCTGCTCGGCACCAGCGGGACGGTGACGACCCTCGCCAGCCTCTACCTCGAACTGCCGAGCTATGATCGCAAGGCCGTCGACGGGCTGATCGTTCCCGCCCCGGCGATGCGCGAGATCAGCGCGCGGCTCAGCGTGATGACCCCCTTCGAGCGCGCCACCCTACCATGCATCGGGCAGGACCGGGCGGACCTGGTGGTGGCGGGCTGCGCGATCCTCGAGGCGATCCTCGACCTGTGGCCGGCGCGGCGGCTGGGCGTCGCCGACCGCGGCATCCGCGAGGGCATTCTGCGGAGCCTGATGGCGGCCGAGCGCCAGTCGGAACGCTCGCTGAAGGCGCTCAAGAGCCAGCGCGGCGGGCAGCCGGCGCCATGACCCGCGGGATCAAGACCCCCGGCAAGCGGGTGAAGACCGCCAAAGGCCGCACCGCGAGCCAGGTGCGCTGGCTAGAGCGGCAGCTCAACGATCCCTACGTGCGCCAGGCCAAGGCCGACGGCTACCGCAGCCGCGCGGCCTACAAGCTGATCGAGCTGGACGAGCGGTTCGAACTGCTGAAGGGCGCGAGCCGCGTGGTCGATCTCGGCATCGCGCCAGGCGGCTGGAGCCAGGTGGTGCGCAACAAGGCCCCGCGCGCCGAGGTGGTGGGGATCGACCTTCTCGCCGTCGAGCCGCTTGAGGGAGTGACGATCTTCCAGATGGATTTCATGGCGGACGATGCCCCCGCCGCTCTCGCCGAGGCGCTGGGTGGGCCGCCCGATCTCGTCATGTCGGACATGGCGGCGAACACCGTCGGCCACAAGCAGACCGATCACCTGCGCACCATGGGCCTCGTCGAGGCGGCGGCGTGGTTCGCGGTGGAGAACCTCGCGAAGGGCGGTGCCTTCGTCGCCAAGGTGCTCGCCGGGGGGACCGACACCGAACTGCTCGCCCTGCTCAAGCGGCACTTCGCCAGCGTCAAGCACGCCAAGCCGCCGGCGAGCCGCAAGGGCTCATCGGAGTGGTACGTCATCGCTCAGGGGTTCAAGGGGGCGGCCTGACGCCGTCCAGAACGAAGGCTTATTCGGTCGCTGCCGCCGGATCGGTCCCGGCTTCGGCCGCCGCAACGCCTTCAGCCTCGGCTTCAGCAGCTGCGCTTTCGGTTGGCGCCGCTTCGCCCCCGGCCGCCGCATCGGCGACGAAGGTCGGCACAGGCAGGTTCGAGCCCTTGGAATTGAGATACATGGCGATCGCCGCGCGGTCCTCGATCTTGGACAGGCCCGCGAAGCTCATCTTGGTGCCCGGCACGTAACCCTTGGGGTTCTTGAGCCAGTCGTTCATCTTGTCCCAGTCCCAGGTGCCGCCCAGCGCCTTCAGTTCGGCGCTGTAGGCGAAGCCCGGCTTGGAGGCGACGGGACCGCCCATCACGCCCGCGAGGTTGGGTCCGATGCCGTTGGCGCCGCCCGCCTCGATCGTGTGGCAGCTCTGGCACTTGGAATAGGCCTTTTCGCCCGCCGCGATCAGCTCTGCTGCAGGCATGGTGTTGAGCGCCTCGGCCATCGACATCTCCGCCGGGCCGGCGTTCTCCTCGACCACGCCCTCGATCACGTAGCCGAGCTTTTCCGGACGCTGCGGATCGGCGCCGTGGAAATACTTGTCCGCGAGGATTGAAAGGCCAAGCCCCAGGCCGGCCGCGAACAGCACCCAGCCGGCGGCGGTGTTGAACAGATCGCCGCCACCGTTCTGGCCTGCGGCGTTTCCTTGCGAAGAGTTGTCCTGTGTCATCCCGGCGGCTCCATAGTGTCGCCCCGTTACGCGCGCAAGACCGATCGTGGCATTGTGCCTTGCGGCTTTTGCAAGCGGGCTTGTGCGGCCGCGCGGGCGTCTCTAGGCGGCTGGCGATGCATTCCTTTCCCGCCCCCGCGCTCGGCATCGTCGAGCGGATGCGCGCCGCCGCCGCGGCCGAGCCGGCGCGCGCGATCGCCTTCCAGGGCTCGCCCGGCGCCAATTCGCACCGCGCCGCGACCGAGGCCCGGCCCGGCCTCCTGCCGCTCCCCTGCTTCAGCTTCGAGGACGCCCTGGATGCGGTCAAGGACGGGCGGGCGGGAGCCGCGATCATCCCGATCGAGAACTCGCAGCACGGGCGGGTCGCCGACATCCACTTCCTGCTCCCGGAAAGCGGGCTCGCCATCGTCGGCGAATACTTCATGCCAATCCACCACGCGCTGATGGCGGTGGGGCCGAACGCGCCGGGGCGGAGCTTCGCGGCGGCCTACAGCCACCCCCAGGCGCTCGGCCAGTCGCGCCGCTACTTGCGCGCGCGCGGGATCGTGCCGCTGAGCCACGCCGACACCGCGGGCGCCGCCGCCTACGTCGCCGAGCGCGGCGATCCCTCGGTGGCGGCGATCGCGCCCGCCATCGCCGCCGAGCTCTACGGGCTCACCATCATCGAGGAGAACGTCGAGGACAGCGCGGACAACATGACTCGTTTCGTGATCCTCGCCGAGGAGGCGCTCGCGCCGGCGGCGCTCGCGGGGAGGCCGGTGATGACGACCTTCATTTTCGAGGTGAAGAACATCCCCGCCGCCCTCTACAAGGCGCTGGGCGGCTTCGCGACCAATGGGGTCAACATGACCAAGCTGGAAAGCTACCAGCAGGGCACCAGCTTTGCCGCGACGACCTTCTACGCCGACATCATCGGCGCGCCGGGCGATCCGGCGGTGGACCGCGCGCTCGAGGAATGCGCCTTCCATTCCAAGGAGCTGCGCATCCTCGGCAGCTACGAACAGGCCCGCCCGCGCGGGTGAGGCAGCGGGGCGGCAGCCGCGCGGTTTAGCGTTGCGCAGCCCTCGCGGGCGTGCCACCACCGCCCACGGGATGACCGCAGCGCCCTCGCCAGCACCGAACGCGACGCCGCCCGTGCCGGACGGACCTGCGCCTGCCGGGTGGCGAGAGCTGCGCGCCGATCCCGATATCCAGTTCGCCCCCGTCGCGATCCCCGACATCCCCCCGCCCGAGCCCTCGTGGTTCGAGAGGATGCTCGCGGCCTTCTTTCAGGCGATGGCCGAACTGCTCGCTCCGATGGGCCGCGCGCTCGGCGCCTCGTGGAGCTGGCTGCAATGGGTGCTGCTCGCGCTGGTCGTGCTGTTCGCACTGGTCCTGGCGGTGCGCCTGATCGCACCGGAGCTTCGCGCCCGCGGAAGGCGCGCGGCTCAGGCCCCTGCCGACGCCTGGCAGCCCGACCGGGCGGCCAGCCTCGCGCTGCTCGAGGATGCCGACCGGCTCGCCGCCGAGGGGCGCTACGCCGAGGCGACCCGCCTGCTCCTCCAGCGCAGCATCGGCGAGATCGCCGCCGCGCGGCCCGACTGGGTCGAACCCTCGAGCACCGCGCGCGAGCTCGCCGCGCTCCCCGCCCTGCCCGCAGCCGCGCGCGCCGCCTTCGCCACCATCGCGGAGCGGGTCGAGCGGTCGCTCTTCGCGCTGCGCACGCTTGAGCGGGCGGACTGGGAGGCGGCGCGCGGCGCCTATGCCGATTTCGCGCTCGCCCGGCCCGGAGTTTCGGGGTCCCCCGCGTGAGCGCCCCGCCCGCCGCCTTCTCGCGCGCCGGCGCCCTCGCCCTCGTCGCCGGCGGCTTTGCGCTGTTCCTCGCGCTGCTCTGGCTGATCGGCGCCGGGAGCGAGGTCGGCAGCAGCGCCAACGACGGCGGGGGCCATGTCGGCAGCAAGGGGCTGACGGGCTATGCCGGGCTCGCCCGCCTGCTCGAGGCCGAGGGCTTCGACGTCATCCGTTCGCGCAACCCGGCCGGGCTCGAGACCGACGGCCTGCTGGTGCTCACCCCGCCGCCCGCCACCGATCCCGAGCAGCTTGCCGAGCTGCTGCGGCGGCGCGAGGCGCTCGGGCCGACGCTGGTGATCCTGCCCAAGTGGGACGCCGCCGCCCCGCCGCCGATGCTGCCGCAAGAGGCGCGCGAGCGGTTCAAGCGCGGCTGGGTGGTGCTCGGCGAGGCGGTCGAGCTCGAATGGCCCTCGAAGCTGCCCGCGCCCTACGCCTTCGACCACCGGCGCGAGACGCTCGCCGCCGACGAGGTGCCGGACTGGGAGGGCCTCGGCCTTGCCGGAAGGCTCCCGACCCGCACCATCCTCCACACCGAGGCGCGGGCGGCGCAGGAGCCGCTCCTCACCGACGCCGCCGGGCACTGGCTGGCGCTGCGGGTGGTGGGCGCCGAGGGCAGCGATTTCGCCGATAACGCGCACTGGACGGTGTTCATTGCCGAGCCCGACCTCGCCAACAACTACGGGCTCGCCGACAAGGCGCGGGCCGCGGCCGCGGTCGCGCTGGTGCGCGCGGCGGGCTACGACGGGGATGTCACTGCGGTGACCTTCGACATGACGCTGAACGGGTTCGGCGGCTCGGAGAACCTGCTGACGCTGGCGTTCCGTCCGCCCTTCCTCGCCGCGACGCTGAGCCTGCTGGTCGCGCTGTTCATCGTCGGCTGGCGCGCCTTCCGGCGCTTCGGACCTGCGGCCGCCGCCGGCGGGCCCGCCATCGCCTTCGGCAAGCGCCAGCTGATCGCCAACGGCGCGGGCCTGATCCTGCGCGCGCGGCGCTTCGGCCTGCTGGCGCGGCCCTATGCGGCGCTGTCGGCGCGGCGGATCGCCGAGCGGCTCGGCCTCCACCGTCCCGATCCCGAGGCGATCGACGCGGCGCTCGCCCGGCGGCTGCCGGAGGAGGAGCCCTTCACCCGCCGCGCCGCGCGGCTCGAGGCGGCGGACAAGCCCGCCGCGATCCTCGCCGGCGCGCGCTCGCTCGACGATCTCGCCGCCAAGCTCACACAGGGACCACCCGCCAGATGACCACGACCCTCGCCGACGTCCGAAGCCTCGCAGGCGCCATCCGCGCCGAGATCGCCAAGGCGATCGTCGGGCAGGAGGGCATGGTCGACATGCTGCTGGTGGCGCTGCTCTCCGAAGGCCACGTGCTGCTCGAAGGCCCGCCCGGCACCGCCAAGACCTTCCTCGCGCAGAGTTTTGCGACCGCGCTGGGCCTCGATTTCGGGCGCATCCAGTTCACGCCGGACCTGCTGCCGGGCGACATCCTCGGCTCCAACCTGTTCAACTTCCAGACCAGCCAGTTCACTCTCACCCGCGGCCCCATCTTCTCCGACCTGCTGCTCGGCGACGAGATCAACCGCACCCCGCCCAAGACCCAGGCCGCGCTGCTCGAGGCGATGCAGGAGCGCCGCGTGACGCTGGACGGGGAGACCTATGCGCTCCCCGACCGCTTCATGGTGGTCGCGACCCAGAACCCGATCGAGAACCAGGGCGTCTACCCCCTGCCCGAAGCGCAGCTCGACCGGTTCCTGTTCAAGCTGCTCGTGCCCTATCCGGGCGAGGCGGAGGAGGCGCGGATCGTGGCCACATACGGCCAGCGGTCCGGCCCGCAGCGCCCCGCCGATCTGGGCGTGAGCGCGGTCACGGACGCCGCCGAGATCGGGCGGGCCTGCGCGGCGCTCGGACAGGTGACGGTCGCCGGGGAGATCACCCACTACGTCGTGCGGCTGGTCCGCGCCACCCGCGAGCACGCCGAGCTGACCGTCGGCGCCAGCCCACGCGCCGCGGTGCTGCTCGCCGGGGCCGCCCGCGCCCGCGCGGCGCTGGAAGGGCGCGACTACGTGATCCCCGACGATGTCAAGGCGCTCGCCGTTCCGGTGCTTCGCCACCGCCTGACCCTGTCGCCCGCCGCCGAGATCGACGGGCGCGACATGGAAGACCTTGTCGCCGAACTGGTCGAGGCGACCGAGGCGCCCCGCTGACGCCATGGCCGACCGCCGCCGTCTCATGCTGGCGACCGCCGCCCCGCTGGTTCCGTTCCTCGCCGCGGTGCCGACCGAGCGCGCGGCGTGGTGTGCCGCGGGGCTCGCGCCGGTCGCGGTGACGATCGCCGCGGCGGCACCCGGGGCCTGGGTGATCGCGCCTGTGCTCGGCGCCGTGCTCCTCGTCCTCATCGCGATCGACGCCTGGCTTGCAGGGCGGCTCGCCGAGTGGGAGGTGCGCGCGCCCGAGGATGCCGAGGTTGGCCAGCCGGCCCGGCTCGCGGTCACCGCACGCTTCGCCGGGCGCGCGCCCTCGCGCGTGGACGGCGCGCTGGCCTGCGACCCGCGGCTCAACGAGGGCGGACGGATCCTGTTCGCGCTGGCGCCGCTGGTCCACGAGCCTGGCTGGCGCAGCGAGGCCACTGTCACCCCCACCCGCCGCGGCACCGCCGCCCTCGCGCGCGTCTGGCTGCGCTGGGAGGGGCCGCTCGGCATCGGCGCGCGGCAGGTGGCGCACGACATCGACCGGCGCCTGCGCATCTGGCCCGATCTCGCACCGGTGCGTTCGCGCGATCTCCAGACCTTCCTGAGGAACGCCCAGCTCGGCCTGATCGCCCGGCGCATCCGGGGCGAGGGCACGCAGTTCGAGGCGCTCTCGGAATACGAGCCCGGCATGGACCGCCGCCGCATCGACTGGAAGGCGAGCGCGCGGCACACTCGCCTTTTCGCCCGCGAGAACGAAGCCGAGCGCAACAACCAGATCGTCTTTGCCTTCGATTGCGGGCAGGCGATGTGCGAGCCCGTGGACGGCCTCCCCCGCATCGACCGCGCGGTCACGGCGGCGCTCACGTGCGCCTATGTCGCACTCAAGGGCGGGGACAAGGTCGCGCTGTTCGGCTTTGCGCGGACCCCGCAGGTCATCACCCCCTTCATCGGCGATCCGCGCGACTTCCATCGCCTCCAGAGCGCCGCGGCCGGGCTCGACTACGCGGCCGCCGAGCCCAACTTCACCCTTGCCCTCGCGACGCTGACCGCGCGGCTCAAGCGCCGTTCGCTGGTGGTGGTGTTCTCCGACTTCACCGATCCGACCGCGGCCGAGCTGATGGTCGAGAGCCTCGGGCGGCTGGTGGGCAAGCACCTCGTCCTGTTCGTCACCATGACCGACAGCGAGGTCGAGGGCCTGATCGCCGCCCCGCCCGGCGACCTCGCGACGCTCGCCCGCTCGGTGACCGCCGACAGCCTCGCGCAGCAGCGCAAGCTGGTGCTGGAGCGGCTGCGGCGATTGGGGATCGACGTGCTCGAGGCGCCCTGGCAGGCGATCGGGCCACGCCTCATCGACCGCTATCTCGCGATCCGCTCGAGCGAGGCGATCGGATGAAGGCGCCGCTCCTCTCCGGCTGGTTCGGCCGCGGCGAGGTCGCCGCGCCAGCCGACATCGCCAGCGCCGCGCTGCGCTCGGACCGCTTCCGGCTCGAGCGCGAGGGCGACTGGCGGCGGCTCGAGGCGATCGTTATGCGCATGGAGGCAGGCGGGCTTTCGCGCATCGCCGACGAGGACCTCGTCGCGCTCCCTGCGCTCTACCGCACCGCCGTATCGAGCCTGTCGGTCGCGCGCGAGACCACCCTCGATGCCGCGACCCTCGCCTATCTCGAGGCGCTGGTGCAGAGGGCATGGTTCCAGGTCTACGGGCCGCGCCAGGGCTTCATGCGCTGGCTGCGCGGCTTCCTCTTCGGCGGGTGGAGCCGGGCGGTGCGCGCGCTGTGGCTCGACATCTGCATCGCGCTCGCGGTGATGGTGGCGGGGACGATTGTAGGCTGGCTGCTCGTGGCGCGGGACGAGGCGTGGTATTACCGGCTGGTGCCGGCGGGCGGCGGCGAGGCGCGGGTGCCGGGGGCGAGCCGCGAGCAACTGCTCGCGACCCTCGCGCCAGAGGAGAGCGCGGCGGGCCTGTCAGGCTTTGCCGCGCAGCTGTTCAGCAACAATTCGGCCGTCTGCATCCTCGCCTTCGCGCTCGGCTTCGCCTTCGGCATCCCTTCGCTGCTGCTGCTGGTGCACAACATGGCGCTTCTGGGCGCATTGCTGTGGCTGTTCGCGGGGCAGGGCCTCCTGGTGGAGCTTGCCGCGTGGCTCTCCGTCCACGGCACGACCGAGCTGTTCGGCATCCTCCTTTCGGGCGCGGCGGGGCTGCATATCGGGCGGGCGATGGCCTTTCCCGGCACGGCGGCGGTGCTCGATGCCGCCGCGGCGGCGGGGCGCCGCGCGGCGGTGGTGATGGTCGGGGTGATCATCATGATGATCATCGCCGCGCTGCTCGAGGCCTTCCCGCGCCAGCTCGTCGCGGAGACCTCCGGGCGATTCCTGATCGGGGCTGCGATGTTGCTGTTCTGGATCGCCTACTTCTTCCTGTACCGCCCCGCCCCGCCGGGCGATTCCGCAGGGCCGGGGAGCGGCAGATGAGCGCCGGGCGCACCCGCAGCCTCGTCACGCCGGAGGGGCTGGCCCTGCCGGTCACCCTCGCCAGCCGTGCGGCACGGGCCGGGGCACTGGCGATCGACGTGACCGTCATCCTCGCCGGGGTAACCCTGTTCCAGCTCCTCGTCATATGGATCGCAGGCGGCCTGCTCGACGGCACCGCATTCGATCCCGCCGCCGCCTCGCCAGGGGCCGCGGAGTTCCTGTTCATCCTCCTCGCGCTGGTCGTCTTCGCCGCCTGGTACGGCTATTTCCTGGTGCAGGAGCTCGGCCCGCGCGGCGCGACGCTGGGCAAGCGCATCTGCGGCATCCGCGTCGCCGCGCGCGGGCCCATGCGGCTCACCCCCGAGGCGGTGATCGCCCGCAACCTGCTGCGCGACATCGAGATCTTCTATCCGCTGGTGGCCCTGCTGGTGCTGGCGGTGATGAGCAGCGAGGGCGAGGAGACCGGCGCGCTCGGCTGGGCGGCGACGGGCTGGTTCGCGCTGTTCGCGCTGTTCCCCTTCTTCAACCGCGACGCGCTTCGCGCCGGCGACATCGTCGCGGGCACCTGGGTGGTCGAGCGCCCGCGCGCGCGCCTCGCCGCCGTGCTCGCAGCCGGAACGCAGCACGAATTCACCCCGGCCGAACTGTCGGTCTATGGCGAGAAGGAGCTTCAGACGCTCGAGCGGATGCTGCGCGACGGCAAGCCCGATGCGCTCGCCGCGGTCCACGCGACGATCACCCGCAAGATCGGCAGGGAGCCCGAAAGCGGCGACGAACGGGCTTTTCTCGAGGCCTACTATGCGCAATTGCGCGAGCGTCTCGAAGGCGACATGCGCTTCGGCAAACGCAAGGCGGACAAGTTTTCATGAGCATAGCCCACACCTCCATCAACCGCCGCCTGTTCCTCGGCGGCTCGCTGGCACTGGGAGCCTCGGCCTGCATTCCGCCCGACCAGAGCCCGGCCGGCCGGCTGGCGGCGGAGCTGCGGCTGATCGAGGGGGAGGCGGACGGCACGCTCGGGGTGGAGATCCTCGACACAGTGACCGGCCGGTCGGTCGGCATCAACCAGGACGCACGCTTCGGCCATGCCTCGTCCTTCAAGTTCTCGCTCGCCGCGCTGCTGCTCCAGCGCCACGCGGCAGGCACGATCGACGCCGACCGCCGGGTCACTTGGAGCGCGGCGGAGCTGATGCACGTCTCGCCCTTCACCACGGAGCGCCTTGCCGAGGGCGCGACCTTGCGCGAGCTCGCCCGCGCGACGCAGACCACATCCGACAACGCCGCGGCCAACGTGCTGATGCGCGAGCTTGGCGGGCCGGCGGCGCTCATCGCCTTCTGGCGCTCGCTGGGCGATGAGGTCAGCCGGATCGACCGCTACGAGCCGGCGATGAACCTTGTGCCGACGGGCGAGTTCCGCGACACCACCACGCCCGCCGCGATGGCGCGCACGGTTGCGAGGATCGTCTATGGCGACGCGCTGCCCGAGGCAGAGCGGGCGGAGCTCAAGGGATGGATGGTCGAAACGGAAACCGGCGCCCGGCGGGTGCGCGCGGGCCTTCCGGAAGGCTGGGTGGCGGGCGACAAGACCGGCACCAGCGGCCTCGTCGGACCCGCCGAATACAACTACATCGACATCGGCTTCGCCGAGGGGCCCAAGGGCGAACCGCCGATCACCTTCGCCTGCTATCTCCGCGCCCGCCAGAGCGAAGACGACATGCTGCCGCGCGGCGAGCAGGCGCTGGCACGGGTGGGCCGCATCATCAAGGAATTCGCCGAGCCGGAGAAGGGCCTGCCGATTGTGGGCAAGCTCTACTGACCTTCTCCCTTACGCTTGCGGGAGGGGTCGGGGTGGGCCACGAAGGCAAAGCCGAGGGCGCTCGCCGGTGGTCGTCAGGCAGCGAAGCCTGCGGCCTCGCCCCACCCCCCGGCCCCTCCCCGAGAGGAGGGGAGAGCAAGGCTCAATGATCCGGCGTGCTCGACGCCTTCTCCTCGCCGCCGAAGATCGCCACCTCGTTCACTCCGGCGCTGGTCGCGCGGCCGCGATACATGCCGGTGGTGTTGAAGCTGAAGATCGCCTCGCCCGAAGGCGTGACGACGATCACCCCGCCATCGCCGCCCATTTGCTTGACGTCGGCCATGACGGCGTCGGCGACATCCTGAGCGCTGCCCCCCCGTCTATTGAATTCGGGAAGAGAATTTGTTTTAATCCCGCGAGCCTCAAGTTCGGCTGCGAGCCGGTCTGACAACACCTTCGGGTCAAACGCAGCATTGACCTGAAGCCCAAGACAAATCGAATGCGCCACGCCGACGCGGATGAAATACTCCCCCCACCCCGTCGCCGAGACAGCACAGGCACGGTTATCCGCATAGGTCCCCGCCCCGATGATCGGCGCATCGCCCACGCGGCCCCAGCGCTTGCCGGTCATTCCGCCCGTGGAAGTCCCTGCCGCTAGGTTGCCGCTCTGGTCCAATGCCACCGCGCCGACCGTGCCGAACTTGTGGTCGACATCGAGCGCCGAGAGCTTCTCCGCCTTCAGCCGCTCCAGCGCTTCGCGCCGCGCTTCGGTCGCGAAATATTCGGGCGGGGTCACCGCAAAGCCCTTCGACACCGCAAACTCTTCCGCGCCCTTGCCGACGAGGAACACGTGCTCGCTCTGCGTGCGCACCGTGTCGGCCAGCAGGATCGGGTTCTTCACCGTCTTCACCCCCGCAACCGCGCCCGCAGACCGGTCGCGCCCGTCCATGATCGAGGCGTCGAGTTCGTTCGTCCCGTCCCACGTGAACACCGCGCCCTTGCCGGCGTTGAACAGCGGCGAATCCTCCAGCGGGATGATCGCCGCCTTCACCGCATCCATCGCGCTCCCGCCCTCCGCCAGCACCTTCGCCCCGGCATCGAGCGCGCGCTGCAAGGCGGCCTCGTATTCGGCGCGCTTATCGGGCGTCATCGCCGCCGGATCGAGCGTTCCCGCCCCGCCATGGATGGCGATCGACCATTTGGGAGGCGCAGGTGCGGGCGCCTCGGCGGAGGCGGCGGCGGGAACGAGCGCGGGGAGCAGGGCGGCGAGGGCGGCGAGCGCGAGGGATTTTCTCATGGAATCGAGGTCTAACGCGGCCCTCGGCTTTTCGCCAGCTTAACAGCGTAATCGCCAGCGGCTATGGCCCCGCGCATGATCTACCGCGCCGCCACCCTCGCCGATGCTCCCGCGCTCGCCAAGCTCGGCGCCGACACCTTCGTCGCCGCCTTCGGAAACCTCTACCGCCCCGAGGATCTCGCCGCCTTCCTCGCCGAGGTGCACAGCCCCGAAGCGGTCGCGGCCGAGATCGCCGGGGGCGAATGCACCCACCGCCTCGTCGAGGTGGACGGCGCGCTCGTCGCATTCTGCAAGCTGCGCTACCCGAGCAACTATGGGCATCTTTCGGGCGCGCGCGACCCGCTCGAACTCGGCCAGCTCTATGCACTGCCCGGATACACCGGCAGCGGCATCGGCGCCGAGCTGATGGCCTGGGCGATCGCCCACGCCCGCGCGCAGGGCAATGACGCGGTGCTGCTGTCGGTCTATGCCGAGAACCACGGCGCGCAGCGGTTCTACCAGCGCCACGGCTTCGCCAAGATCGCCGACATCACTTTCCCGGTGGGGGAACAACTCGATCCGGAATTTCTATATGAACTGAAACTGTAACCACGGGAGAGGGACAATGAGCGGATTCGGCTGGGCCAGCACCTCGGACGAGGTGCTGGAGGGCAAGGACCTGTCGGGGCTGACGGTGTTCGTCACTGGCGCCAATTCGGGGCTCGGACAGGAGACCGCCCGGGCGATGGCTGCCAAGGGCGCCGCGGTGGTGATGGCGGGCCGCGACCAGACGAAGCTCGACGAGGCGGTCGGCGCGATCCACGCTGCGCAGCCCGGCGCGTTCCTCGAGACGATCACCCTCGACCTCGGCTCGCTCGAGAGCATCCGCGCCGCGACCTCGCGCGCGCGGCAGCGGTTCGAGAAGATCGACATCCTCGTCAACAACGCAGGGGTGATGGCAACGCCCTTCACCCACACCGCCGACGGTTTCGAGATGCAGCTCGGCACCAACCACCTCGGTCACTTCGCGCTCACCGCCGAGCTGATGCCGCTGATCGAGCGAGGCAGCGCACGGCGCATCGTCAACCTGTCGAGCCGGGGGCACATGTTCGGGCCGGTCGATTTCGACGACCCGCATTTCACGCGCCGTCCCTATGATCCCTGGATCGCCTATGGGCAGTCGAAGACCGCCAACATCCTCTTCACCGTGGGGCTCGAGCAGCGTTTCGCGGTGCTGGGCATCCACGCCTATGCAGTCCATCCAGGCGGCATCCAGACCAACCTCGGCCGGCACATGACAGAGGAAATGACCGCTGCGCTGATGGCCCGCGTCACCTCGAGCGACAGGGGCTTCGACTGGAAGACCATCCCGCAAGGCGCGGCCACCAGCTGTTGGGCCGCCACCGCCGCGGAGCTGGAGGGCAAGGGCGGGGTCTATTGCGAGGACTGCCACGTCGCCGAGGTCGACGATGCCTCGCCGAAGAGCGGGGTGCGCTCCTATGCGGTCAACCCGAGCTATGCCGAACGCCTGTGGGCGCTGAGCGAGGCGCAGACCGGGGCGAGGTTCCCAAGCTAGTCCGCGAGGAAGTCCCGCAACAGCCCGATCACGTCCTTCGCCTCGCGCGTGGGCGTGATCGCCATGAAGACGTGCGGGGCGGCCTCGTATTCGTAGAGCTTCGCGTCCACCCCGGCGGCGCGCAACCGCCCGAGGAAGCTGCGCGAATCGACGATGAAGATGTCATGCCGCCCGGTCCAGATGCGGGTCGGAGGGAGCTGCGCGAGGTCTCCGGGCGCGGCGTGGAGCGGGCTCACCTCGGGCGCGTCGATCGCCCGGCCCGCCGCCACCAGCTTGCCGCAAGCGCGCAGGGTGCCGATCTTGAGCATCACGTCGTGCGGCTCGACTGCGGCGATGGCAGGATCGGCGAGGCCGAGGTCGAGCCAGGGGGCGAACAGCGCGAGCTTGCCCGGCAGGGGGCCGCCCGCGCGCACCAGGCGGAGCGCGAGCGCCAAGGCCATGTGCCCGCCAGCGCTGTCGCCATTGAGGATGATCCGCGCCGGATCATGGCTCGCGGCCAGTTCGGCATAGGTCGCATCGGCGAGCGCATCCTGCACTTCGTATCCGCTCTCGGGCACCACCGGGTAAAGCGGCACGGTGACGCTGATTCCGCAGACCTTCACCATCTGGGCGACCAGCGGCCAGTGCTCCTTGAACATCGGCCGAACGAAGCCGCCGCCGTGGAAATAGAGCATGTGCCACGCCGCGGGGCCGCTGTTCGGGTGGATCGTCACGACGCGGTGCCCGAGCACCTCGCGCTCCTCGACGAGGAAGCGGCTGCGGAAGGCTTGCGGCATCGGCGCGTCGAGCGGCAGCTTTCGCGCCGCCATGACCATGTGAAAGCCCGCCTCGTCATGCGGGAACACCGGCGGGCGGCGGCCGACCAGCCACTTGACGAGGCGCATCAGCAGGCTCGGCGCACGCGAGCGCAGTTCGATCGAGGTGTCGGTCAGCATGTTTTCTCTCCCGTTGCCTGACAGACTGCCGCCGCCGCACCCCAAGTCAAGCGCGGCCCGCGTCCTGCATTGCCCCGCACCGCTTTGCCGACTATATGCGCGGCCATGTCCAGCATCCGTCCGTGGCGCACGATCGAGCGGCGCAAGTGTCGCCAGATCATGGTGGGGAATGTCCCGGTTGGCGGGGACGCGCCGATTACGGTGCAGACCATGACCAACACGCCGACCGAGGACGTCAAGGCGACGATCGACCAGATCCGCCGCTGCGAGGAGGTGGGCGCGGACATCATCCGCGTGTCGTGCCCCACGGAAGAGTCAACGCGCAACTTCCGGCAGATCACCCGCGCCGCGCGCATTCCGGTGGTGGCCGACATCCACTTCCACTACAAGCGTGCCCTCGAAGCCGCCGACGCGGGCGCGGCGTGCCTCAGGATCAACCCCGGCAACATCGGCTCGGCCGACCGCGTCGCCGAAGTGGTGCGCGCCGCCAAGGCCAACGGCTGCGCGATCCGCATCGGGGTCAACGCCGGCAGCCTCGAGAAAGACCTCCTCGAGAAGTATGGCGAGCCCTGCCCCGAGGCGCTGATCGAGAGCGCCCTTGACCATATAAAGCTCCTTCAGGACCACGATTTCCACGAATACAAGGTGGCGGTGAAGGCGTCGGACGTGTTCCTCGCGGTCGCCGCCTACATGGGCCTTGCCGAAGCGGTCGATTGCCCCTTGCACCTCGGCATCACCGAGGCAGGCGGGTTGATCGGCGGGACGGTAAAGTCGAGCATCGGCATAGGCTCGCTGCTGTGGGCGGGGATCGGCGACACGATCCGCGTCAGCCTCTCGGCCGAGCCCGAGCAGGAGATCAAGGTCGGCTTCGAGATGCTGAAGGCCTTGGGCCTGCGCACCCGCGGCGTGCGCATCGTCTCCTGCCCCTCGTGCTCGCGGCAGGGTTTCGATGTCATCCGCACGGTCGAGGCGCTCGAGGCGCGGCTCGAACACATCAAGACGCCGATGAGCCTCTCGATCCTCGGCTGCGTCGTCAACGGCCCGGGCGAAGCGCGCGAGACCGACATCGGCCTCACCGGCGGCGGCGCGGGCAAGCACATGGTCTATCTGCGCGGCGTGACCGACCACACGGTGCAGAACGAGGACATGCTCGATCACATCGTGCGCCTCGTCGAGGAAAAGGCCGCCGAGATCGAGCGCGGCGAGGCGACCGCCTTCGATCCCCACGCCGCGCCGCAGCAAGCCGTCGAAGCCGCCGAGTGATCCGCGCAATCGTTGCCGCAAGTCTGGCGCTGGCGCTCGCCGCCTGCGCGGGACCGTCCGCCCCGCGCGCCCTTGCGGCCCCGAAGCAAAATGAGACCCGGTCCTACACCGTCACGCCAGATGCGATGGCCGATGTGGATGCCGCGCTCGCCCGCGCCGCTGCCCATGGCAAGCGGGTTCTGCTGGTGCTGGGCGCCAACTGGTGCCACGACAGCCTTGCGCTCGCCGGATGGCTGGAAACCCCGCGCTTCGCCGCGCTGATTGCGGAGCGTTACGAGCTGGTCTTCGTCAATGTCGGGATGCCGCAGACCGGCGACGGGCATAACCTCGCCGTCGCCCGCCGCTTCGGGCTTGCCGAGATGAAGGGCACGCCCGCGCTGCTGGTGCTCACCGCCGAGGGCCGCACCGTCAACCTCGACACCGCCGCCAGCTGGCGCAACGCCGCCACCCGCAGCGAGGACGCGATCTTCGCCGAGCTGAAGGCTCTCGCCGGCACCCTCGAGGATATCGCCGAGGAGGCGGGTCCGGGAGTCATGGTCCATGTCCGGGGCGACAGGACCGGCTGTCAGTTCGCGCGTTCTCCCGATGGTCCCTGGCTTGCCAAGATTGCCGACCTGCCGGGCGCGAACGACGGTCTGCGGTTCGATGTTCGAGCGTCCCGCGAAGCACCATGGCGATGCATCGCCGCCGGGATCCATGCGCTCCAGCAGAACGGCGCGGTGGTCGGGTTCGTGTCCGATCCACCCTCCTGATCGACGTCCGGACGCACGCCATGATCGCCGCCCTCCTCCTCGCCCTTGCGCTCGCCATGGACGCCTTCGCGGTGGCGCTCACCCAGGGCGCGCGCTTCCGCCCCTCGGCGCGCGGCGGGCTTGCCATCGCGCTCACCTTCGGCGCGTTTCAGGCGTTGATGCCGCTGGTCGGGTGGGGGACCGGCACAGTCGCGCTGGCTTATGTCGAGGCGGTCGATCACTGGATCGCCTTCGGGCTGCTCGCCTTCCTGGGGGTGCGGATGCTCGGTGGCCATATCGGCGAGGAAGAGGCGGCGCGCAAGCTGACCGGCCGTGCGCTGCTGGTCGCCGGGCTCGCGACCAGCATCGATGCGCTGGCGGCAGGGATCACCCTGCCGACGCTTCCCGTGGCGCCGCTCCTCGCCGCCGGGCTGATCGGGCTCGTCACCTTGGTCATGAGCGCGGCCGGGGTGATGCTCGGCCGCGTCGCGGGCGATCGCTTCGGAAGCTGGGCGGAGCGGCTGGGCGGCGTGATCCTGATCGGGCTGGGCTGCAATATCCTTGCCCAGCACGCCGGGTGGATGTGACCGCCGTGCTCCATGTCGTCCATCACGCCGACTACGCCATTAGCAATGGGGCACTTCGCCCGGAGCGCGGCAGTTTTCGCTTCGACAAGTACTATCTCGTGATGGAGGAACTGCGGGCCTCGGGCGCGCCGGTCACCGAGCACGCTCCCGAGCCGATGCCCCGCCAATGGCTCGAGGCGGTGCATGACCCGGCCTATGTCGAGGAGGTGATGCGCGCCGAGGTGCCGCGCCACAAGGAGCGGCGGATCGGCTTTCCCGTGACGCCGGCGATCCGCGACCGGGTGCGGCACACCAATGGCGGGACATGGCTCGCCGCCCAGCTCGCGCGGCGGCACGGCTACGCCGCCAACTCGGCGGCGGGGAGCCACCATGCGCTCCACGACACTGGCGCGGGGTACTGCGTGTTCAACGACCTCGCGGTGACCGCCAACCGCCTCCTGGCCGAGGGCCACGCGCGCCGCGTGCTGATCGTCGACCTCGACGTCCATCAGGGCGACGGCACGGCCAGCCTCACCGCGGGGCGGGAGGACATCTTCACCCTGTCGCTCCACGCCGAGAAGAACTTTCCCGTCCGGAAGGCGCGATCGAGCCTCGACGTGGCCCTGCCCGACGGGCTGGACGATGATGGCTACATGGCCGCGCTGACCCGCCACCTTCCGCAAGTGCTGACCGATTTCGCGCCCGATTTCGTGCTCTACCAGGCGGGTGTCGATCCGCACCGCGACGACAAGCTCGGGCGCCTCGCGCTCACCGACGCGGGGCTCGCCGCGCGCGATCGCCTCGTGGTGGAGGAGGCCCGCCGCCGCGGCCTGCCGGTGGCGAGCGCGCTCGGCGGCGGATATGGCGACGATCCGCGCACGGTGGCCGCGCGCCACGCCCGATCGATGCTGGCGATGGCGCGGACCAATGCCGGCTTTCCCGCACCCTGCGCCATGAATTGACGCTCGGCTGCGATGAACCGTTGCGCTTTTCCTTGGGAACCGCCCGCGCGCGGGTTAACTTGCGGCATAATGAAACGTCGGGACCTGTTGAAGAGCACACTGGCCGTGGGGGCAGCCCTGGCGCTTCCTTCGCGCCTGTTCGCGCAGGTCATGCCCGGCACCCCGCGCGACCGCATCCTCTTCGACATCGCCAAGCGCGAGCTGCTGCGCGCCGGCGGGGCGATCTGGCGGCACGACATCGTCGGGATCGCCGATTTCGGCCTGCACTCGGCCAAGCCGCGCTTCCACTTCGTCAACCTCGAACGCGGCGACGTGCAGTCCTACCACGTCAGCCACGGCACCGGCTCGGACCCGCAGCACGACGGCTGGCTCAAGCAGTTCTCGAACACCGAAGGCTCCAACGCGACCAGCCGCGGCGCCTATGTCACTTGGGAATGGTACAAGGGCCGCTACGGCACCTCGGTGCGCCTCGGCGGGCTTGATCACACCAACGAGGCGGCGCTGCGGCGCTACATCGTGATGCACCATGCCGACTATGCCGAGACGTCGCATCTCGAACGCTTCGGGCGGCTCGGCCGCTCGAACGGTTGCTTCGCGATGGGCACCGAGCAGTTTCGCGAGGCGCTGATGCACTTGTCGGGCGGGCGGCTGCTGTTCGCGGACTCGCTGGGGCTGGAAGAAGATGGCTCGATCCAGCCGGTGCCCGAACTCGCGATGATCGACCGCCAGCCGCTCGATCTCGCCCCCCGGCCCTCGATCAGCGGTTATTGATGTCAGCTGTCAGGCGGCGCACGGCCGATGAGGTCGCTATCGCACTGCTCTGGGCGATCGTCGGCGGCGCGCTGATTGGCGGCGTTGGCATGACCGCGACCCTTGTCCTTAGCGAAGGAGGAGGAGCGCGGGTCTGGGAAGAACCTCTGCTGGTGGTGTTAGGACCGCTTGGGATCGGCCTATTCAGCCTGTTTGTTGTCGCGCCCTGCACGATCATTTTCGGCTTGGTTAGCGTTGCGCTGATCCACCGCCTCAAACTTGGCAGGTGGTCAGCGCTTGTTGTGTGCCTTGCCGCCGCCACTGCTGTGCAGGTCACCTGCGTGCGGTTGGTGTTCTGGGACGAATGGTCCGCACCAGACGACTTTCTGTTCACCACGCCCTTCGCGTTCGGAGCGGCGGCGGTTCTGTGGTGGCGGATGACTCGCGCTTAGCTATCGCGCAGATCGTCCTCGATCACGATCACCTCGTCGTCGACCACGTTGCTGCGGTTCCTGACCCGCGGCTTGTCGAGGCTGGCGAGCACCGGGGCATCGCGCCCGTAGATGTCCTTGAAGGTCGCCATCTCGCCGTTGATGTCGCTCGCCATGGTGAAATAGGTGATATAGGCGGGCCACTGCTTCTCGAGCATCACCTTGGTGTATTTGCCCGAGGTCGAGATCGCCACCGCCTCCTCCTTGGTCGCGCCCTTGCCGAGGATCGCCATCGTCATCGCCAGCTCGAGCGCGCGTTCGGTGCGCACGCAGCCGTGGGAGAGGGCGCGGAAATCATTGGCGAACAGGTGCCGCGAGGGGGTGTCGTGGAAGAAGATCGCGTGGGGATTGGGCATCTCGAGCTTCATCAGCCCGAGCGAATTGCCCGGCCCCGGCTGCTGGACGACCGAGACGTAGCCGTTCGCGCCCTTGGTCGCGACATAGCCGTTGCGCCGGCCCCAGGCGGGGTTGGCAAGCACCCGTGCCCCCAGGCCCTCGCCCTTCACGATCGACTGCGGCACCGTCCAGGTCGGATTGAAGACCACGCCTTCCACCACCTCGGCGAGCTGCGGCGTGGCGGTACGGCCGGGCTTGCCGACGATGGTGCGGTAAGTGCTGATGATCCGGTTCTTGACCGTCAGGCGCAACTGGAACTCGGGCACGTTGGTGATGAGATATTGCGATCCGAGATCGCGCTGCAGCCAGCGCCAGCGGTCCATGTTGGCGCGGATCAGCTTGCGCTTGGCGGCGGCGCCGGCCGGGGTGGCGGCCAGTTCCGCCTTGAGCTTGGCGTAGTCCGGGTGGGTCGGGGCGAGCTTCGCCAGCGTGCCCGCGATGTCGCCGGTGCCGAGCGCCTCGGCCAGCAGCGCGCCGGTGGGGAAGGTGTCCCGGTCGGGGTCGACCACGAACCACTGTTCGCGCGCCTCCATCGGGGTGCGCCCGTCGCGCAGGTCCTCTACCAGCCACACGAAGCTCTGCGAGGCGATCTGATTCAGCTCATCCGACGGACCCGAGGCGAGGGCCACCTTCAGGGGTTCGAGATCGTAGTCCTTCGGATCGAGCCCCTCGGCGGCGATCCCCTCGATCACCGCGACGAGCTGGCGCGCCTGCGCGACGCTCCAGGCCTGCACCAGCGGCGGAGCGACAGGCTGGACCACGGGCTCGGCTACGGTGGGGGGGAAGGCCTGGTCGAAGCTCTGCCCCTGCGGCGGGATCGGTGCCGGAGCCGGAGCAGGCGCGCTCTGGGACTGGGCGGGCGGCGGCGCGGCGCCCGCGTTCTGCGCGAAGGCGGTGCTCGCCACCAGCGCCGCGGTGGCGATCCCGCCTGCCAAAATCCCGGAAAACCTCATCTGCAACACTGCCTTCATCGCCCCATGCCGCCCGACGCGCGACACCAAACCGTTGCCACGGCCATACCCGCAGCCTCATGCCGCTATCAACCACCTTGGCTTTCACCTGCATTAATGTTCACAGGCGTGACCTTGCGCGGCGGGCGTCCTAAGGCGCGGCGATGTCGCTGCGCACCCACCCCCTGCTGCCCTTCGCCGCCGCGCTGGCCGGGGTCGGCTTCCTGTCGTTGATGGACGCCTTCATGAAGGAGGCCGCGCTGCTGATCGGCGCCTACACCGCCACGGTCCTGCGGGCGATGGTGGGCGCGGCGATCATCGCGCCGGTGTGGCTGTCGCGCGGGCCCGCCATGCCCACCTGGCCCGTGTGGAAGCTGCACATCGAACGCGGCGTCGTGTCGGCCTTCATGGCGCTGACCTTCTTCTATTCGCTCACCAAGCTGCCGCTCGCCGAGGCGATCGCCCTCAGTTTCATCGCGCCCCTGATCGCGCTCTACCTCGCCGGGGTGCTGCTGGGGGAGACGGTCAGCCGCAATGCGATCCTCGCGAGCCTCCTCGGCTTTGCGGGGACATTGGTGATCGTCGGCGGGCGGATCGGGCAGGGCGGGTTCGACGACGACGCGGCGCTGGGCCTTGCCGCGATGCTCGTCTCGGCGCTGCTCTATGCCTACAACTTCATCGTCATCCGCCGGCAGGCGCAGGTGGCAGGCCCGCTCGAGATCGCGACCTTCCACAGCGGGATCGGCGGGGCGGTGCTGGTGACCCTTGCCCCCTTCCTTTGGGAGGCGCCTTCCGCCGCGGCGATGGTGCCGCTGGTGGCGGCGGGAGCGCTCACCGTGGCGGGCTCGCTGGCGATCGCCTGGGCCTATGCCCGGGCCGAAGCGAACGTGCTGGTGCCGACCGAGTATTCGGGCTTCGTCTGGGCAGCCGCCTTCGGCTGGCTGTTCTTTCGCGAGGCGGTGAGCCTGCCGACGCTCGCCGGGACCGCGCTGATCGTAGCCGGCTGCTGGCTCGCCGCGCGCCGTCCCGCACCGGCGGCGCCACTCCCCGCCGGCTAGGCCGAAACACGCACGGGAACCCCCCTTGACCTCGCGCGCGCGAAAGCGCAGGTGCGCGGGGCATTTCCCACGCCCTTGGTGGATCGGGGGCGGGACAACCTCGAAAGGACGGACCTCTCCCATGACCGCAATCGGCCAGGATTCGCTCGGCACCCGCCAGATGCTAGACGTGAACGGCAAGCAGTACGCCTATTACTCGCTCGCCAAGGCCGCCGAGCAGCTGGGCGACATCAGCAAGCTGCCGATCTCGATGAAGGTCCTGCTGGAGAACCTGCTGCGCTTCGAGGATGGGGGCTTCACCGTGGGCCGCGAGCACATCCAGGCGCTGGTCGATTGGCAGGCTAACCCCGTCACCGGCGAGGAAATCCAGTACCGCCCGGCGCGCGTCCTGCTCCAGGACTTCACCGGCGTCCCTTGCGTGGTCGATCTCGCCGCGATGCGCGACGCGATCAAGAAGCTCGGCGGCGATACCGCCAAGATCAACCCGCTGGTGCCCGTCAACCTCGTGATCGACCACTCGGTGATGGTCGACGAGTTCGGCCACCCCAAGGCGATGGAAGCCAACATGGCGCTCGAATACGAGCGCAATGCCGAGCGTTACGACTTCCTCAAGTGGGGTTCCAAGAGCTTCCAGAACTTCACCGCCGTGCCCCCGGGCACCGGCATTTGCCACCAGGTGAACCTTGAACACCTCGCCCGTGCGGTCTGGTCGTCCGAAGGGCCGGATGGCGTGATGGTCGCCTATCCCGACACCTGTGTCGGCACCGACAGCCACACCACCATGATCAACGGCCTCGGCGTGCTGGGCTGGGGCGTGGGCGGGATCGAGGCGGAAGCCGCGATGCTCGGCCAGCCGGTCTCGATGCTGATCCCCGAAGTGGTCGGCTTCTACCTCGAAGGCCGCATGGCCGAAGGCGTGACCGCGACCGACCTCGTGCTGACCTGCGTGCAGATGCTCCGCAATGTCGGCGTGGTGGGCCGCTTCGTCGAGTTCTACGGCCCGGGCGTTGCCAACCTCACGCTGGCCGACCGCGCGACCATCGCCAACATGGCCCCCGAATATGGCGCGACCTGCGGCTTCTTCGGGATCGACGACAAGACGCTCGATTACCTGCGCCTCACCGGCCGCAGCGAGGAGACCATCGCGCTGGTCGAAGCCTATGCCAAGGCGCAGGGCATGTGGTTCGATCCCGCCAACGTGCCGGTCTTCACCAAGACGCTCAGCCTCGACATGGCCGCCGTCGTCCCCAGCCTCGCCGGCCCCAAGCGCCCGCAGGACAAGGTGATCCTTCAGGAGGTCGACGACCTGTTCAATTCCGACCTCACCAAGGTTTACGGCAAGGCCGCGCCAGCGCGCGTGGCGGTCGAGGGCAAAGACCACGACATCGGCGATGGCGACGTGGTGATCGCGGCGATCACCTCGTGCACCAACACCTCGAACCCCGATGTCCTGATCGCCGCAGGGCTGGTGGCGAAGAAGGCCAACGAGAAGGGCCTCAAGCCCAAGCCGTGGGTCAAGACCTCGCTCGCGCCGGGCTCGCAGGTGGTGACCGACTACCTCGTCAAGTCAGGCCTGCAGGAGCACCTCGACGCGGTCGGCTTCGACCTCGTGGGCTACGGCTGCACCACCTGTATCGGCAACTCGGGCCCACTGGCCGCGCCGATCTCCGCTGCGATCAACGGCAATGATATCGTCGCGGCTTCGGTGCTCTCGGGCAACCGCAACTTCGAAGGCCGCGTCTCGCCTGATGTGCGGGCGAACTTCCTGGCCTCGCCGCCGCTGGTGGTGGCCTATGCGCTCAAGGGCACCGTCACAGAGGACATCACCACGACCCCGATCGGGCAGGACCAGAACGGCAATGACGTGATGCTCGCCGATCTGTGGCCGACGAACGCCGAAATCGCCGAACACCGCGCCGCCAACATCGACCGTTCGATGTTCGAAAGCCGCTACGCCAACGTCTATCACGGTGACGAGCACTGGCAGGCGATCACGGTCGAGCCGTCCGACACCTACCAGTGGCGCGCCGGTTCGACTTACGTCGCCAACCCGCCCTATTTCGAGGGCATGACCATGACCCCAGCGCCGCTCACCGACATCGTCGATGCCAAGCCGCTGGCGATCCTCGGGGATTCGGTCACCACCGACCACATCTCGCCGGCCGGCTCGATCAAGGAAGACAGCCCCGCGGGCAAGTTCCTGATGGCGAACCAGGTCACGAAGAAGGACTTCAACTCCTACGGCTCGCGCCGCGGCCACCACGAAGTGATGATGCGCGGCACCTTCGCCAATATCCGCATCAAGAACGAGATGGTCCCGGGCGTCGAAGGCGGCTTCTCGACCTATGGCGGCGAGACCATGCCGATCTACGACGCGGCGATGAAGCACAAGGAAGACGGCACCCCGCTGGTCGTCATCGGCGGCAAGGAATACGGCACCGGCTCCTCGCGCGACTGGGCGGCCAAGGGCACGATCCTGCTCGGCGTGCGGATGGTGATCGTCGAGAGCTTCGAGCGCATCCACCGCTCGAACCTCGTCGGCATGGGCGTGCTGCCGCTGCAGTTCAAGGAAGGCGACACCCGCCAGACCCTCGGCCTTGCGGCGACCGACACCTTCTCGATCCGCGGCTTGGCTGATCTGACCCCGGGTCAGGACGTCACCGTCGAAGTCACCCGCGAGGATGGCTCGCAGTTCAGCTTCACCGCGCTGTGCCGCATCGATACCGCGAACGAGATGGAGTATTACCGCCACGGCGGCATTCTCCACTATGTCCTGCGCAAACTTGCAGCATAATATGGCGCCATGACCCCGCGTCGCTTCCTCCTGCTGCTGGTCCCGGCGCTGCCGCTCGCGCCACTGATGCTGGCGCTGGCGGCCTGCGGGGGCGGGCATGGGGAGAGTGGCGAGCGCCGCAAGGAGGGCAGGGTCCCGCTCGGTTTCGAGATGGCGATGGCGGGGCTCGACGCGGACGATGCCGCCGGGGAGCCGCCCGCCGCAGCGCGCTGACCCGCCGGCTCTGACCACAAGCAAAAGGGGCGGCCCGCCTAGGCCGCCCCTTTTGCTGTGTCTTGAGCCTGTCTTTCGCTCGTCAGCCGAGAAGCTTGCGGCGCCCGAGGATCGCCGCGGCGGCAAGGCCGAACAGCACCGTCATCGGCGGCGCGGGTACGTCGTGGCCGCCCGAGGACGAGGAGGACGAGGAGGACGAGGAACTGCTGCTCGAGGAGGAGCTCGAGCTCGAGGAACCGCTGCTGCCCGACGAGCTCGACGAGCCCGACGACCCGCTGCTGCTGCTCGACGACGAGGAGGACGACGAGCTCGACGAGCTGCTGCTGGTGCTGCTGGTCATGTCGCCCGAGGACGAGGAACTGCCGCTGCTGCTCGACGATGAGGACGAAGAAGAACTCGATGAGCCCGAGCCGCCAGAGCTGGTGCCCGGCTTTCCGCTGCTCCCGCCCGAGGAGGAGGACGAGGACGACGAGCTCGACGAGGAAGACGAAGACGAGGAGGACGAACCCGAGCTCGTCACCGCGCCGGTCGATGAGGTGACGTTGCCCGAAGAGCTCGAGACATTGCCCGAGGAACTCGACACGCTGCCGGTGCTCGTCGACACCGCGCCGGTCGAGGAGCTGACATTGCCCGTCGAGGACACCGCACCGGTCGTCGAGGAGACGTTGCCCGTCGACGAGACCTGCCCGGTGCTGCTCGACACCTGACCCGTCGAGGTGGAGGTCGAGACCTGGCCGGTCGAGGAGCTGATCTGCCCCGTCGAGGAGGTCGTCGAGGTCGAATTGTCGATGTCGATGTCGATCACGATGCCGCTCGATCCGCCGGTCGTGCCGCTGCTGGTGCTGGTGGTGCCGCTGCTCCCGCCCGACGTCGAGGTGGTGGTCGAGACCGAGACGTCGCCCGAAGACGAGCCGCCGCCGCCGAAGAAGCCGCCGAAGAAGCCCCCGCCGAACCCGCCACCGAAGCCGCCGCCGAAGCCTCCGCCGAAGCCGCCGCCGGGGCCGCCGCCCCCCGAGATCGGGGGAAGCGGCGGAAGCGGTGCGGGCATGTAGGCGACCTGCGCAATCGGCGGGCACTCGGCGGGGTCGAAATAGGCCTGGATCGCGCCGCTCGGGGCGGAGGCCGCCGCGACCGTGCCAGCCGGACCGACCGGCTGGCACTCGATCGTGCGCTCGACGATGCGCCGGCGGCGCTGCTCGGGCACGGGGATCTCGCGCTGGCGCGTCTTGATGTAGCGCGCGCCGGTCACCGGATCGACCTGCACCAGTTTGCCGTCGATGTTGGTCGAGTAATCGGGTGCGTCGGTGTTCATCGGCTCGGCCATACGCACCGCGCCGCCCTGCAAGAGTGCCACACCCGCAGCGGCGGCGGAGAGCTTCGCGATGGCCAGTTTGAGCGACATAGACGAGTAACCCTATTGCCAGCGGCGCAACCTGCGGACAGCCCGCAATCCCGCCGGATCCAGCCTCCTTCTGATGGCAGAAGCCGCACAGGGGCAATCCGGTTAACCAGTGCACGGCCCGTGACGCCGCCGGAATTGAGCGCAAACCGTAGGATTTCGGCCGCGCTGTCCCGAACTGGCACCAAAACAGGGGGTCCGGTTAGACCCGGGGTTAACCCTGATCCCCGCGCTCGTCGTCGAACAACCCGCCCTGCGGCGGGAGCGAATCCCTGGGGGGTGCGAGCTCCAGATGCGCCCATCCCGAATCGTTCAGCACCCGGCCCCGGGCGGTGCGCGCGACGAGGCCGAGCTGGATCAGGTAGGGCTCGACCACCTCCTCGATCGTGTCGCGCGGCTCGGCGAGCCCTGCCGCGAGGGTCTCGATCCCGACCGGGCCGCCCTTGTAGGTGGTCGCGATCATCGCGAGGTACCGGCGGTCCATGGTGTCGAGGCCGAGCCGGTCAATCTCGAGCCGGGTCAGCGCCTCGTCCGCCACGGCGCGGGTCACGCAGGGCGCACCCGCGACATCGGCGAAGTCGCGCACGCGGCGCAGCAGCCGCCCGGCGACGCGCGGCGTGCCGCGGCTGCGGCGGGCGATCTCGCGCGCGCCCTCGGGCGCGATGGCGAGGCCCATCAGGCCCGCGGCGCGGGTCACGACGCGGTCGAGCTCGTCATGGGTGTAGAAATTGAGGCGCACCGGAATACCGAAGCGGTCTCTCAAGGGGGTGGTCAGCAGGCCCTGACGGGTGGTCGCGCCGATCAGGGTGAAGGGCGGCAGGTCGATCCGCACCGAGCGCGCCGAGGGCCCCTCCCCGATGATGAGATCGAGCGCGCGGTCCTCCATCGCCGGGTAGAGCACTTCTTCCACCACCGGCGAGAGGCGGTGGATCTCGTCGATGAACAGAACATCGTGCGGTTCGAGATTGGTGAGCAGCGCGGCGAGATCGCCCGCCTTGGCGATGACGGGGCCGGAGGTGGCGCGAAAGCCTACGCCGAGCTCGCCCGCGATGATCTGCGCGAGCGTGGTCTTTCCAAGGCCCGGGGGGCCAAAGAACAAGGTGTGGTCCATCGCCTCCCCCCGCGCCCGCGCGGCGGCGATGAAGACGGCAAGGTTCCCCTTGGCCGCCTCCTGCCCGACGAACTCGGCCAAGCGGCGCGGGCGCAGGGCGGCGTCCGGGTCGCCGGGCTGGCGGGTGGGGGCGTGGAGGGGGGTGGGGTCAGTCATCAATAGATGCAGGTTTCTTTGGCGCGAGCAAAATAGCCACCGCGATCATAGCAAGTGTCGATGTCGAGCCAATCGTCGAGCCATGCGCCAGCGAACATGCCGGCTATGAAGATAACAAAGGCAACTAAGGCGCGCTTCATGTGAACTCTCCGTCTGCCGCGCATGCCGCCGCCATGGACCCTGAAACAAGTTCAGGGTGACGAAGAAGTGAACAATCCTCTGAGATTCCGTCATGCTGAACTTGTTTCAGCATCCATTGTGCCGCACTCTCAGGCCCATGCGACAGGAGCGCCAACCCTGCGTTTATCTCCTCGCCAGCCAGCCGCGCGGCACGCTCTACATCGGCGTGACCAGCGACCTGATCGGCAGACTCTGGCAACATCGCAGTGGGACGGTCGAAGCCTTCACCGGCCGCTACAGGGTCCACCGCCTCGTCCGCTATGAGCTGTTCGGCGAGATGGTGCGCGCGATCGCCCGCGAAAAGCAGCTCAAGCGCTGGCACCGGCAATGGAAGATCAATCTGATCGAGAGCGAGAACTCCGATTGGCACGATCTGGCGGTGGGGTTGGGGTTTCCGCCCGTGGACCTCCGCTGAAGGCGGAATGGATGCTGAAACAAGTTCAACATGACGGGGTCGGGCAACACCCATCACCCCGCCGCCTTCTTCAGCGCCACGCGGATCAGGTCGCCTTCGCTCGCGCCTTCGCCCAGTTCCTCGAGCGCCCGCGCCACGGCCTGCGCCGCGACGGCAGGCTTGAAGCCGAGGTTCTCGAGCGCGCTCGCAGCGTCTGCGCCTGTGCTGCCTGCGGGGGCGGCGACAGCACTCACCGCAAACCCGCCCGACCCGCCGGGCATCGCGCCCGCCTTGTCCTTGAGCTCGTTGACGATCCGGCCCGCCAGCTTCGGGCCCACGCCCTGCGCGCGCGCCACCATCGCCGCATCGCCCCGCCCGCAGGCGTCGCGCAACTCGCCGGTCGAGAGCGCCGACAGGATTGCAAGGCCGACCTTGCTTCCCACGCCCTGCACTCCGGTCAGCAACCGGAACCAGTCGCGCTCCGCCTGCTCGGCGAACCCGAGGAGGCGCATGTCATTCTCGCTGACCTGCAGCTCGGTGTGGACCGTGCAGGCCTCTCCCAACTCGCCCAGCGCAGCGAGCGTGCGGCGCGAACAGTGGACGAGATACCCCACCCCGCCGACATCGACGACGGCCCAGTCCTCGCCGGTCGCATCGAGCCTGCCTGAGAGCTTTGCAATCATGGTTTGTTCCTGACGCAAGCCCCTCGCAGCGTCCAGCCTTTATGGACAGATGCCCACACTTGCGCCAGATGGCACTCCCATGAGCTGGAACACCTTCGGGCGCGTCTTGCGCTTCACCACCTGGGGCGAGAGCCACGGACCTGCACTGGGCGCGGTGGTCGACGGGTGCCCGCCGGGGCTTACACTGTCCGAGGCCTTCATCCAGCCCTACCTCGACGCCCGCAAGCCGGGCACCAGCCGCTTCACCACCCAGCGGCGCGAGGATGATCTGGTGCAGATCCTCTCAGGGGTGTTCGAAGGCAAGACCACCGGCACGCCGATCAGCCTGATGATCGAGAACACCGACCAGCGCTCGAAGGACTATTCCGAGATCGCCCAGCGCTATCGTCCGGGCCATGCCGACTACGCCTATGACGCCAAATACGGCATCCGCGACTATCGCGGCGGCGGCAGATCGAGCGCGCGCGAGACGGCGGCGCGGGTCGCGGCGGGCGCGGTGGCGCGGCTGGTGATCCCCGAGGTGACCATCACCGCCTATGTCTGCGAACTGGGCGGCGACCGGATCGACCCTGCAAACATCGACTATGCCGAGATCGCCAACAACCCCTTCTTCTGCCCCGACGCGGCGGCGGCGAAGCGTTGGGAGGAGAAGGTCGATACTGCGCGGAAGGCCGGTTCCTCGCTCGGCGCGGTCGTCGAATGCGTCGCCACCGGGGTTCCGGCAGGCTGGGGCGCACCGATCTATGCCAAGCTCGACAGTGACCTTGCGAGCGCGATGATGAGCATCAACGCGGTCAAGGGCGTCGAGATCGGCGACGGCTTCGAGGCCGCGCGCCTGACCGGCGAGGAAAACGCTGACCGGATGCGCCCCGGGCCAGATGGCAAGCCGGTCTACCTCGCCAACCACGCAGGCGGCACGGCGGGCGGCATTTCGACCGGGCAGCCGGTGGTGTGCCGGGTGGCGTTCAAGCCGACCTCTTCGATCCTGACGCCGGTGGAATCGATCAACTCAGCCGGAGAGGCGGTGGAAGTGGTCACCAAGGGCCGCCACGACCCCTGCGTCGGCATCCGCGGCACGCCGGTGGTGGAGGCAATGATGGCGCTGGTGCTGGCCGACCACAAGCTGCTGCACCGCGCTCAAGTATCGTAGGCGATAGCGCGGAAAAGACGCGCTCGGAGTTCTCAGCGCAGCCCATTCGGGCTGCGGCATCCTCGCTCATGCGACCTGAAGGTCGCATCGCTGCGGGCGGGCGTTCGGCCTTGCGGCGGCTGCGCCGCCGAAGCAGCGCATTCCTCTCAGGCAGCGCTTACTGTCCCAAGTTCCTTGGGCGGCACGTAGCTGCGGTCGTGGATGAACGGCATGTCGCTCCCCTCGCGCAAAGCCGCCAACACGGCCGCGAAGTCGGTCTCGCAGCGGAAGCCGAGGTCGCGCTCGATCGCGGAAGGGTCATAGACCCGCCCGATGCTTGCCGGCAGCTGCCACCCGCGCGCGGCGTAGAGCGCGGGCGCATCGGGAAAACGCTCGGCGATCAGGGCTGCGGCGTCATGTTTGAGCCGCGCGGCATCAGCGCGGGTGAAGGGCGGTGGGGCGCTGACGACATACAGCCCCCAGCCCACCCGCGGTGCCGCCTCGAGCGCCGCGAGATGCGCGCGGGCGCAGTCCTCGACCGTCAGGCGGCGGTTCAGGAATTCGTTGGCCTTGAGGTTCTCCCCCGGCGGATCAGCGTGAGTGTCATCGTCCTCGGGGAAGAAGCGGGCGGTGCGCAGCACCACGACCGGCAGGCCGTGAAGGTCGTGATGGAGCCGGCACAGCTCCTCGGCGGCGCGCTTGGTCACGCCGTAGATGTTGCGCGGCGCTAGCGGCCCCGCGCGCTCGTCGAGCCACACCGCCTCGGTCCCCGCCTCGTCGCGGATCGCCTGGGTGATCATCAGCGAGGTGGTCGAGGTGAACACGAAAGGGCCCGCCCCGTGCCGCACCGCGGCCTCGAGCAGGTGGAGCGTGCCGCTCACGTTGACATCGACGAAATCGCGCGCGGGATAGCGGACGATGTCAGGCTTGTGCAGCGCGCCGCCGTGCACCACGGCCTCGAAGCGGTGTTCGGCGAAGAGCCGCTCGACCTGCGGGGCATCGGCGACGCTGCCGATCACGTCCGTGTGCGCCCCCGGCGCCACGTCGAGGCCCGTCACGTCGTGTCCCTGCCCTCTCAGCAGCGGGGCGAGGAAGCGGCCGAGCCAGCCCGAGGATCCGGTGAGGAGGATGCGCATGGCGGCGCCCTATCATCGCAGCGCGGGAAGGCAACCGGTCGCGGCGGCTCCCGGCACCGAACAGGAACAAATCTCCCGGTTCCCGCTTTCGGAGATTGAAAAATCCGATTTTCGCAATCGCACAATTGCGCTTTTGTGCAGCGCAAAGATACCTATCTGCATTAAGCGTCGGCAACGACCCCTCTTCCACACCCCACACAAGGACAGACTCCCATGGGTATCATCGGTTCGACCATCAAGCCGTTCACCGCGACCGCCTTCCAGAAAGGCAAGGACTTCTTCACCGTCACCGACGCGGACCTCGCGGGCAAGTGGTCGGTGTTCTTCTTCTACCCGGCCGACTTCACCTTCGTCTGCCCGACCGAGCTCGAAGACATGGGCGAGAAGTACGGCCAGCTTCAGGCGATGGGCGTCGAAGTCTATGCCGTCTCGACCGACACGCACTTCAGCCACAAGGCGTGGAGCGACACCTCGGACAAGATCGGCAAGCTGACCTTCCCGTTCCTCGGCGACCAGAACCACGTGCTGTCGAACAACTTCGGCGTGCTGCGTGAAGGCGCCGGCCTTGCCGACCGCGCGACCTTCGTGGTCGATCCGGACGGCGTGATCCAGATCATGGAGATCACCTGCGAGGGCGTCGGCCGCAACGCCAACGAACTGACCCGCAAGATCAAGGCCGCGCAGTACGTGCGCGCCAACCCCGGTCAGGTCTGCCCGGCGGCGTGGGAAGAGGGCAGCGACACGCTGGCCCCCTCGCTCGACCTGGTCGGCAAGATCTGACCTGACGAGACCGGCCCGCGCGGGGCTTTCTCCCCCTCCCCCTCGGCCCCGCGCGGCCGCAAGAACCCGAGAGCCGCGATGCCCTCGGGTCGTAGCCGGGACCGGACGTTGCCCGCCCCTCCCCCCTTGGGGCGGCGGCCTCCGGTCCCGCGTTGCCAGACTCGCGATCACCCCAGAATGCGCGCGCGCCCAGCCGCGCCCCGGAGGACACCCATGCTCGACGCCGCCATGCAGGCCCAGCTCAAGACCTATCTCGGCAATCTGCGCGAAGGCGTGGAACTGGTCGCTTCGCTCGACGACAGCGAGAAGTCGCGCCAGACGGCTGCGCTGATCGAACAGATCGCGTCACTGCACGACCTCGTCACCGCGCGTTTCGACGGGACCGACGATCGCAAGCCCAGCTTCGTCATCCGCCGCGCTTCCGACGCGGAAAAGTGGGTGCGGTTCGCGGGCCTACCGATGGGCCACGAATTCACCTCGCTGGTGCTCGCCCTGCTGTGGGCCGGCGGTCACCCGCCCAAGGTCGATGCGGACCTCATCGAACAGGTCCGGGCGCTCGAGGGCGACTACCACTTCGAGATGTTCTTCTCGCTGACCTGCCACAACTGCCCCGACGTGGTGCAGGCGCTCACCCTGATGGCGCTCGAGAACCCGCGCGTCACCGCCACGCTGATCGAGGGTGGCACCTTCCAGGACGAGGTCGAGCGGCGCGACATCATGGCGGTGCCCGCGACCTTCCTGAACGGCGAGCCGTTCTGGAACGGCAAGATGGAACTCGCCGAGATCCTCGCGAAGCTCGACAAGAACGCCGACGCCAAGCAGGCCGAAAAGCTCAGCCAGAAGGCGCCCTTCGAGGTGCTGGTGGTGGGCGGTGGCCCGGCTGGCGCTGCGGCGGCGGTCTACACCGCGCGCAAGGGCTTCCGCACCGGCATCGCGGCGGAGCGCTTCGGCGGGCAGCTGATGGACACATTGGGGATCGAGAACCTCCCCGGAACCCCCTACACCGAGGGCCCCAAGCTCACCGACAGCCTCAGGAAGCACGTCGGCGAATACGAGATCGACCTGATGGACCTGTCGCGCGCCGTCGAACTGCGCGCAGCGAAGGACGTGGGCGGCTATCACGAGGCGGTGATGGCGAACGGCGCGGTCCTCAAGGCCCGCTCGCTGATCCTGTCGACCGGCGCCCGCTGGCGCAACCTCGGCGTGCCCGGCGAGGCGGAATACCGCAACAAGGGCGTCGCCTATTGCCCGCACTGCGACGGCCCGCTGTTCAAGGGCAAGCGCATCGCGGTGATCGGCGGCGGCAACTCCGGCGTCGAGGCGGCGATCGACCTTGCGATGATCGTTGGCCACGTCACGCTGATCGAGTTCGACGCCAAGCTGCGCGCCGATGATGTGCTCCAGAGGAAACTGCGCTCGCTCGCTAACGTCGAGATCATCACCAACGGCCAGACGACCGAAATCCTCGGGGCGGAGGGCAAGGTGAACGGCCTCGTCGTCAAGGACCGCGTGAGGGGTGATGAGCGCCGCATCGCGCTCGAAGGGGTGTTCGTGCAGATCGGCCTCGTCCCCAACACCGAATGGCTGCGCGAGACCGGCCTCGAGCTCAGCAGGTTCGGCGAGATCGTGATCGACGATCACGGCGCGACCAATATCCCCGGCATCTATGCCGCGGGCGACTGTACCACCGTGCCGCACAAGCAGATCGTCGTCGCGATGGGCGAAGGCGCGAAGGCGGGACTCGGCGCGTTCGACTTCCTGATCCGCAACGAGCCGGTCGAGGAAGTGGCGCAGGCGGCCTGATCGGTCCGGCATGCTGATGTAATGGGCGGGCTCTCTCACCGGGAGCCCGCCCTTTTCCGTTCGTCATGGCGAGGAGCTGCAGGCAATGCGGCAATCCAAGGGCCGGGCCAGCGGCAAGCCGGGACGTCGTGCCATGGATGGCTGCGCTGCGCCTCGTATTGACGATCTACATTGATCGCCCCGCTCAATCAAAAACCACGCATTAATCGATTGGACGCAATATCCTGAAAGCGTCATTCTCTTTGCATAGGCTACGCCCCCGAGGCGCGAGTCTGACCCTTGCCATGTGAGAGAGGAAACACAGCAATGGACGCAAAAACCGGAGATATCAGCGGCTGCCCGTTCCACGGCAGCATGCAGATGAGGAACCTCCTGGGCCGCACGAACCGGGACTGGTGGCCCGAGCAGCTGCAGCTCGACATTCTCACCGAAGGCGGCAAGTCCGCCAACCCTTATGGCGAGGACTTCGATTATGCCGAGGCCTTCAACGCGCTCGACTACAAGGCGCTCAAGGAAGACCTCAAGGCGCTGATGACCGACAGCCAGCCCTGGTGGCCGGCGGACTACGGCCATTACGGCCCTTTCTTCATCCGCATGGCCTGGCACGCCGCGGGCACCTATCGCACGGGTGACGGGCGCGGCGGCGCGAACTCCGGGCAACAGCGCTTCGCTCCGCTCAATTCCTGGCCCGACAACGGCAACCTCGACAAGGCCCGCCGCCTGCTGTGGCCGATCAAGCAGAAATACGGAAAGAACATCAGCTGGGCGGACCTGTTCATCCTCACCGGCAATGTCGCGATCGAGTCGATGGGCGGCCCGGTGTTCGGCTTCGGCGGCGGCCGCGCCGACGTTTTCGAACCCGAGAGCGTCTACTGGGGCACCGAGGAGCAGTGGGTGAACGAAGGCGTTCCCACCCGCATCCACCCCAAGGAAGGCCGTGCGCTCGAAAACCCGCTCGCCGCGATCCAGATGGGCCTCATCTACGTCAACCCCGAAGGGCCGCAGGGCAACCCGCATGACCCCGAGGGCATGGCCCGCGACATGCGCGAGACTTTCGCCCGCATGGCGATGAACGACGAGGAAACCGTCGCGCTCACCGCCGGGGGCCACGCCTTCGGCAAGGCCCACGGCGCGCACCCCGCCGACACCTTCGGCGGCGCGCCGGAAAGCGAGGACCTGCACCTGATGGGCTTCGGCTGGCTCAACGACGAGGAGGAGATCGCGCGCGGCAACATCACCACCTCGGGGATCGAGGGCAGCTGGTCGAACAACCCCACGAGCTGGAGCCACGACTACTTCCGTCTGCTGTTCAAGTACGACTTCGAACTGGTGAAGTCGCCCGCGGGTGCGTGGCAGTGGACCCCGATCAACCCCGATCCCGAAGACCTCGCCCCCGACGGGCGGGACCCGAACAAGCGCGTGCCGACGATGATGACCACCGCGGACATGGCGCTCAAGAACGATCCGGAATATCGCAAGATCTCCGAACGCTTCCTGGCCCATCCCGAGCAGCTCGACGATGCTTTCGCCCGCGCCTGGTTCAAGCTGTGCCACCGCGACATGGGCCCCAAGATCCGCTACCTCGGGCCGGAAGTGCCAGAGGAAACGCTGATCTGGCAGGACCCGGTACCGGCCGGCACCACCCCCTCGGATGCCGAGGTGGCGCGCTTCAAGGAGGCCATCCTGAACAGCGGCCTGTCGGTGCGCGAACTCGTCAAGGCGGCGTGGGCCTCGGCCTCGACCTACCGCAACTCCGACCACCGCGGCGGTGCCAACGGCGCGCGGGTGCGGCTCGAACCGCAGCGGTCCTGGGCGGTCAACGATCCCGAGGAACTCGGCAAGGTGCTCGACACCATCGAGCAGCACCGCGGCAGCCTCTCGATGGCCGACGCCATCGTGCTGGCGGGCTCGGCCGCGGTCGAGAAGGCGGCGCGCGATGCTGGGCATGACGTGACCGTGCCCTTCTTCGGCGGGCGCGGCGATGCGACCGAGAAGCACACCGACGCGGCGAGCTTCGAACCGCTCGAACCCTTCGCCGATGGCTTCCGCAACTACCTCAAGACCAAGGCGCAGGTCCGCACCGAGGAGATGCTGATCGACCGGGCGCACCTGCTCGGCCTGTCGGTGCCCGAGATGACGGTGCTGGTCGGCGGGCTTCGGGCACTCGGCGCGGTGAGCAAGCACGCCCATCACGGCAACAAAATCGGTGTCCTCACCGAGACCCCGGGCAAACTCACCCCCGACTACTTCCGCAACCTACTCGACATGGGCACCAAGTGGACGCCCGTGGACGACAGCGGCGACGAGGAATATGTCGGCACCGACCGCGCCACCGGCGAGGAGAAGTGGCGCGCGACCCGCACCGATCTCGTGTTCGGCTCGAACTCGATGCTGCGCGCGCAGGCCGAGGTCTATGCCGAGGCCGGGAACGAGGGCAAGTTTGTGTGCGACTTCATCTCGGCCTGGAACAAGGTGATGAACGCCGACCGCTTCGACGTGACCTGGGCGAAATACCACGCCTGACTTGCGCCGAGGCGCTGACGGGTAAGGGGCCTCCGGTGGCGACACCGGGGGCCTTTTTCCTGCGAGCCCCCTCCCCTGGGGAAGGGGAGATGCAACCGGTTGCGCGTCCGCAATGACGCATTAGGGTGCCCCTATGTCGAAACTCACCGCCCTCCTCCTCGCTGGTGCCGCCCTTCTTGCCGCCCCCGCCACCGCGCAGGACACCGCCACCAACCCCGCCGACACAAGCAAGGAGCCGACCCAGGGCATCGGTCCCGGCGCGCGGCCCGTGGGCGCGCACTGGAGCCGCAGTCCGGTGGTCGCGCCGCACGGCATGGCCGCCACCGCCCACCCGCTCGCGACCCAGATCGCGCTCGACATCCTCAAGGCGGGCGGCTCCGCGGTCGATGCGGCCATCGCCGCCAACGCGGCGCTCGGGCTGATGGAGCCGACCGGTAACGGCATCGGCGGAGACCTCTTCGCGATCGTCCATGATCCCGCGACGGGCAAGCTCGTCGGCCTCAACGGCTCGGGCCGCTCGCCGTCCGGCCAGACGCTCGACCAGCTCAAGGCCAAGCTGCCCGCAGGCGCCACCAGCATCCCGCCGGTGGGGCCGCTCCCCGTCACCATTCCCGGCACGGTCGATGCGTGGTTCGATCTCCACGCGCGTTTCGGCAAGCTGCCGATGAGCGAGGTGCTCGCGCCGACGATCCGCTACGCCCGCGAAGGGCACCCGGTTGCCCCGGTGATCGCGATGTATCTGGCCCGCGCGCTCAAGAGCTACGAACGCCAGCGCGAGGCCACGCCCTTCGAGTTCGACAACGCGAGGAAGGTGTGGTTCGCCGAGGGCCGCGCGGCCCGGCCGGGCGAGATGTTCAGGAACCCCGATCTCGCCGCCACGCTGGAGGCCATCGCTACCGGGGGGCGCGATGCCTTCTACGCGGGGCCGCTCACCAAGGTGATGGTCGACTATCTGCAAAGACAGGGCAGCGCCTTCACCCTCGCCGACTTCGCCGCGCACGACAGCGAGTGGGTCGAGGTCGCCTGCGTCCCCTACCGCAAGGGTTACGAGCTGTGCGAGCTCCCCCCGAACAGCCAGGGCTTCGCGGCGCTGCAGATGGTCAACATCCTCAAGCACGTCGACCTCGGCCAGTGGGAGCGCGGCTCGCCGCAGGTCATCCACTACATCACCGAGGCCAAGCGGCTCGCCTTCGAGGATGCCGCGCGCTTCTACGCCGATCCGGCCTTCGCGAAGACGCCCGCGGAACTGCTGACGGAGGAATACGGCAGGCAGCGCTTCGCCCTGATCGATCCGGCGAGGGCCACCCCCGCCTTCTCGCCCGGTGCGCTCATCGCCCCCAAGCTCGAGGGCGAGGGCGACACGACCTACCTCACCGTCGCCGACAGCCAGGGCATGATGGTGAGCCTCATCCAGTCGAATTATCGCGGCATGGGCGGCGGGCTGGTGCCCGACGGATTGGGCTTCATGTTCCAGGACCGGGGCGAGCTTTACAGCCTCGATCCCGCGCACCCCAATGCCTATGCCCCGGCCAAACGCCCGTTCCAGACGATCATCCCCGCCTTCATCAGGAAGGACGGCAAGCCGTGGATGAGCTTCGGGCTGATGGGCGGCGGGATGCAGCCGCAGGGGCATGTGCAGGTGCTGGTCAACCTCGTCGACTACGGCATGAACCTGCAGGAGGCGGGCGATGCCGCGCGGCTGCACCATGACGGCGGCCGCCAGCCGACCGACGCGCTGGCGGGCAGCGGCGCCGACACGAAAGCCATCGACACGCTCGGGGTGCTCCAGGTCGAACCCGGCATTGCCGCCGCGACGGTCGAGGCGCTCAAGGCGATGGGCCACACGGTCGAGGTCGAGACCACCGGCATCCCCTTCGGCGGCTATCAGGCAATCGCCCGCGATCCCGTCACCGGGGTCTACACGGGAGCCACCGAGATGCGCAAGGACGGGCAGGCGAGCGGCTACTGAGCCGCCGTCCACACGCTCCTCTCCCACAGCGCCGCCGCGCGAAGGCGCGCGACGATCCTGCTTGACGATCATCCACGCTGGTATAAAAATGATATCATAATGATACCGCCTACGGAGATTCGTCATGTCCCCTGCCGATATTCCTGCCCTGAACCGCAGCCGGGAAACCCCGGCCTCGACGCAGAGCGGCTACGTCATGCTGCTGGTCAGCCTCGTCCTGATCGGCGCGGCGGTGTGGCTGTTCATCGGTTCGATATCCTCCGATGGTCCGGAGGGACTGCGCCTCGTCGGCGCGATCCTCGCCGGCCTTGTCGGCCTGTTCGTCCTCACCGGCTTCTACCTCATCAACCCCAACGAGGCCGCCGCGATCCAGCTGTTCGGCGCCTACAAGGGCACCGATCGCAGCGAAGGGCTGCGCTGGGTGCTTCCCTGGCTCACCCGCAGCAAGATCGCGGTGCGCGCCAACAACGTCATTTCCGAGAAAATCAAGGTCAACGACGCGCGCGGCAACCCGATCGAGATGGCAGCCCAGGTCGTGTGGCGCGTCACCGACACGGCGCAGGCGCTGTTCGACGTGGACGACTACCGCGAATTCGTCACCGCTCAGATCGAGGCGGCGGTGCGCGCGATCGGCTCACGCTACCCCTATGACGACATCGAGCATCTTGAGGTCACGCTGCGCGGCAACCACGAGGAGGTGAGCGCGGAGCTGCGGGTGGCGCTGATCGAGCGGCTGGCCGTCGCCGGCATCACGGTCGACGAATGCGGCCTCACCCACCTCGCCTATGCGCCGGAGATCGCCGGGGCGATGCTGCGCCGCCAGCAGGCCGAGGCGGTGATCGCGGCGCGCAAGAAGCTGGTCGAGGGCGCGGTGACGATGGTCGAGATGGCGCTCACCCAGCTGTCCGAGAAGGACGTCGTCCACCTCGACGACGAGCGCAAGGCGGCGATGGTCTCGAACCTGATGGTGGTGCTGTGCGGCGAGCGCGACACGCAACCCGTGGTTAACGCGGGGTCGCTCTACTGACCGGCCGATGAGCGCGAAGAAGGCCTTCCCCCTGCGCCTCGATCCGGCGCTTCACGATGCGGTCCAGCGCCTCGCCGATGCCGAGCTGCGTAGTGTCAACGCCGAGATAGAGGTGCTGCTGCGCGAGGCGCTGGCGCGGCGCGGGATCAGGCCCGGGCGAAGCGAGACCCCGCACCGCGGGCGACCGCCTGCTCCCCAAGCGAGTTCTGTTAACCCGGGAAGTTGACGCTGCCAATTTAACAAATAAATAGGGACGCATCCTGATGCGGTGAAGGGAGCGACGCTTCCGATCATGCGTCAGTCTGGGACCTGCCGGAAAATGGTGCAGGACCGGGGGGGGGAGAGACGTGGATGCGAGGCAAGAACAAGCCCTTTGTCCTGTATTGGCGGGGACCGATGAGCTTTATCATCGTCCCGCGCGGGCGTATGGGCTGGTTTCAGTTCGTGGCGTGGCTTGCGCTGATGGCAGCGTGGATCGCGTGGTTCGTCACCCATGCCCGGGAGCAGGAAGCCGGTCCTGATTTCGGCGCGGGCCTCGTGCTGTTCCTGATCGGTGTGGTGATCTGGGCAGGGCTGGGGCTGTGGTGGATGCTGGCCCGCGCCGAAGTGATCGACGTGGTGGTGCTGACGCGCGACAAGCAGCGACGGATGCGCAAGCAGCGGCGCCGCCAACAGCAGGATTCCACGGAACAGCCCTGAGGGCTGCAGCGTTCGACCCCGCATGATGGATTGCCTGCCTCTTGCCGCGGCGCTGCTCGCCCAGCCCGATCCGGCACTTGATCCCGCACAGATAGCGCCCGCGCCGGCCCTGCCGCAGCCCCCGGCAGAGCTGGTCCTCGCAGGCGACAACCTCCTCCCGGTGATCGTCAACGGCCAGCTGCTCCGCCTCAAGGTCAGCGCCGAGGCCTTCGGCCCTCCGGTCATCAATCCCGATATTGCCGCCGCGCTCGGGCTGGTGCCGGAAAGTCGTCGCGGCTGGCGCTTCGGCCCGGTGGTCGTCGACGGCTACAGCAGCGCCGCAGCGGTCGATTTCGGCGCGGGCGCGGGACTGATGGCGATCAGCTGGTCGGATCGTCCCGCCTCCGGCAAGGCCGACGGAGTGATCGGCATCCACCACCTGCCGCACGCGCGGGTGACCTTCGCCTTCCGCGCCGCTGACGCCGGAGAGAGCGTGCAACGCTTCCCCCTCAGGCGCATTCGCGGCGGCAATTCACGTCTCGGCACTGAGGTTGCCGTCGGCAAGCAGCGGCTGATGATGATCTTCGTGCCCGAGCGCGCGGAGAACCTCGTCACCGCGCCCACCGCCAATTTCATCGCCACCCACCGGGAGGGCGGGTTCGAACCGGGCTCGGATGGCCGCGCGGTGATGGATTTCGGCGTCGAGCGCCCCACCCGGATGATGCGCATCGCCGAGCCGATCCCGCTCGGCGAGCTTGCTGTCGAGCGCTTCGCGGTGCGCTTCGAGGATTACGGTGCGCCGACACGGGTGGGGGAGATCGGCACGGACGACCCGCGCTTCGAGAAGGGCAACATCCTCGTCAGCCGCCGCAAGGGGCGGGGACGGCCCGACCTGCTCACCCGCATCGGTCGCGACCAGATCGCGCATTGCTCGGCGCTGACCTATGACCTTGCCGCCGGGGAGATCCGCCTCGCCTGCGCCCCGCTGCTGCCCGCGCCGTGACGCCTCACTCCTCGCGCAGGATCGCGAAGGCGCGCGCAGCGAGTGGCTGACCGGGCCGCGCGGCGCGCATCCGGCAGGTGCAATCGGCCGCAACCAGCGTGCGGTAGAGCCGGGTGAAGACCGCCGCGTACCACTGGAACAAGCTGTCGGGCGGCATGGCGGCGTCATCGGCCGTGGTGCGGTCGATGGTAAAGCTCCACGCACCTTCCGGCAAAAAGGCGCCCGCACCCACGAAGGTCCAGGCGTGCTTGCCGATCGCCGCCATCAACAGCGGCGCGGCGAGCGCGGCAGGGAGCGCACGCAACAGCAACACGGCGGCGCGCGGGATGCGCCTCGCGATGATATAGTCCGCCGTGCGTGCGCCCGCCTCCTCGGCAATCCACAGGGCGATGACCGGCTCGTGCAGGGCGAGCCAGCGGTGGAGGCGCAATGTCTCGATCTCGGGGATCATGTGCTCGCCGCTTGGCAGACGTTCGATCTGCGCATCGGCGAGGATGGCGGCGGTTTCGGCGTGGCCCAACCGCTCCTCCATCACCGCCACGGCTTGCAGCACCGCGTTGGGCCCGATCATTGCCTCGGACCTGCGCCGCCCGTGGAGCCCCGCCTCAATCGACATCGATCCGGTCCCGCCGGCGTTCTTCACCCCGCTGCTTCATCTGGGCGCGCACCGCCTCGCGGCGTTCCTGCGCCTGTGCGGCCTTGTCGGCGTTGGTTTCCCAGTCGGTCGCGGCATCGGCGGCGGCGAGTCGGCTTTCGTCGAAGTGCCAGTCGAGCTGCTTCTTGGTCTGCGGCCCCCAATAGCCCGCCTTGCCGAGATCGTAGAAGGTCCGCTTGAAGCCCGCCCTCAGGAAGGCCCACAGGCAGCCCAGCAGGTAGCGCCGCCGGAACCCCGTCCCCCGCCACGGATAGTGGAACAACGCCTTGCGGCTGTAGAACCGCCGGTAGTTCTTCATCACCCCGTCGAGCAACTCCCCGCGCTCCATCGCGGCGGGCTTCATGATCGGGGTGACGAAGTTGTACTTGCTGAAGTCATGGACCTCGACCTGGTCCTTCAGCGTCTCGAACAGCGGGGTGTAGGGCCAGGGCGTGTACATCGCCCAGTTGGCGAGATCGGGCTGCCAGTCCCACGCCATCTGGAAGGTTTCCTCCAGCGTCTCGGGCGTCTCGTTGTCGAGGCCCACGATGAACTGCGCCTCGACGAAGATGTCCGCGGCGCGCAGCAGCCGGATCGCCTCCTTGTTCTCCTCGACCTTGGTTTCCTTGTTGAACCGGTCGAGCTTCATCTGCGCCGCCGCCTCGGTGCCAAGGCTGACATGGACGAGCCCGGCCTTGCGGTAAAAGGGCAGCAATTCCTTGTCGCGGTAGATGTCGGTGACGCGGGTGTTGATCCCCCACTTGACCTTGTCGTTGAGGCCCCGGTCAATCAGCTCCTGACAGAACTTGATGAAGGCCTTGCGGTTGATGGTGGGTTCCTCGTCGGCGAGGATGAAGAAGCCGACCCCGTGCTTCTCGTGGAGCTCCTGGATCTCGTCGACCACGTCCTTGGGATCGCGCACGCGGTAATCGCGCCAGAACTTCCACTGGGAGCAGAACGAGCAGGTGAAAGGGCAACCGCGCGCGAGATTGGGGATGGCGACGCGGGTGCCGAGGGGAATGTAGGTGTACTGGTTCCAGTCGAGGATATCCCATTCGGGCCTGATCGAGGCCATGTCCTTGATGGTGTCGGCGGCCTCGGTGGCGACGACCTTGTCGCCCTCCCGGAAGGCGAGGCCCTTGATGGTGCGCGCCTCGGCGGGCCAATGGCCTTCCCGGATCGCGGTGAAGAGCTCGACCGCGATCTCCTCGCCCTCGCCGCGCACGACCACGTCGATGTGGGGGGCTTCGGCGAGGACCTGGGCATACATGAAGGTCGCATGGATCCCGCCGAGCACCCGAACCGCGCGGGGCACGGTGAACGCGGCGACCTCGAGCACGCGTTCGGCGGCGTAGATCGAGGGGGTGATGGCGGTGGTGCCGACCACATCGGGCTGGAGCGCGGCCATGCGCCCGGCGAGTTCATCGTCGGAGAGCCCCTCGGTCATCGCGTCGATGAAGGTGATGTCGTCGAACCCGGCCCGCTTCAGCGGCCCCGTCAGATAGGCGACCCACGCGGGCGGCCAGGTCCCGGCGATCTCGGCCCCGCCGGAACGGTAGTTGGGATGAACGAACAGAATGCGCATGGGCCGACTCCCCCTTGTTGGATGGCGCCAAGGTGGGGGACACTATCTCAGAGCGCTTTGCGTCAGATCAAAAGGTGAAGTAACTGTGTGCGCGGAATTCGGAGAAACTCTGATGCGTCGTATGCTGATCAATGTGGTTCAATGGTTGCCCGGCGCAGTGACACCGGCGCTACTGACTGCCGCAAGCGTTGCACCTGAAAGCGCTGCCACAAATCTGGCGGCCTGGTGGAATTTCATCACAGGGACTTCAGCTCCGAATTTTTTGGCCATAGACGTCGCTGACTCCGTTGCCGTTTGGAGTTCGCTGATTATTTTTGCTGTTTGGTCCTATTGGAAATTTGGACGGAGCGCCGGAATGAAAAACAAGTCAGAAGATCAATTAAAGAGCATCGGGTTTTGGGTCGAAGACAATGTCGGGCTTGAAATAATAGATTGCGGCTCTGAGGGTAGTGATATTGGCATTATAGCCCGCCGAAAGAAAGACTCAATTATCCGAAATTTTAAGGCCAAATAAATCTTGTACTAGATCCTACAGAAAGAGAGGTCTCGAATTCCCGCTTAACTATAATTTTTTTGCGTGTTCCGCGCGGGCGATCTCGTGCAGCCAGTCGGCGTGGCGCGGGGCTGTCTTGGTCTGCGACCATTCCTCCAGCATCACCGGGGCGACGCGGGCGAGTTCGGCATATTGCTCGGGCGTGCCGATATCGGCGGCGAGTTCCACCCGGTGGCCGTTGGGATCGAAGAAGTAGATCGACTTGAAGATGCCGTGATGCGTCGGGCCGAGCACGTCGATGCCCTGCGCCTCGATATGCGCCTTGGCCGCCAGCAGCGCCTCTTCCGAGGGCACCTTCAGCGCGAGGTGCTGGACCCATTGCGGCGTGTTCGGGTCCTTGCCCATCTCGGGCTGGTTGGGCAGCTCGAAGAACGCGAGGATGTTGCCGTTCCCGGCATCGAGGAAGATGTGCATGTAGGGATCATACTCGCCGGTCGAGGGCACGTGATCCTCGGCAAAGGCGGTGGTGTAGGACATGCCGAGCACGCGGGCATACCACTCCACCGTCTCCTTGGCGTCCTTGCAGCGATAGGCCGCGTGGTGGATGCCAGCGAGGGCAACGGGGTGGGTCACGATCCTGTACTCCTGAGTTTGATCACCCTGAACTTGTTTCAGGTTTCATTTCTCCGCATCGAACACCGCTCGGGGCGGCTAGATGGATGCTGAAACAAGTTCAGCATGACGGAGAAGAAATTACTCCGCCGGCTCCTCCACCGACAACACCCCGCGCTCGATCTGGTCGCGCTCCATGCTCTCGAACAGGGCCTTGAAGTTGCCCTCGCCGAAGCCCTCGTCGCCCTTCCTCTGGATGAATTCGAAGAACACCGGCCCGACCTGCGCCTGCGCGAAGATCTGGAGCAGCAGGCGGGGCGAGCCGCCTTCGGTGGTGCCGTCGAGCAAGATGCCGCGCATCTTCAGCGCATCCACATTCTCGCCGTGGCCGGGGAGGCGCTCGTCGAGCATCGCGTAATAGGTGGCGGGCGGCGCGGTCATGAACGGCACGCCGAGGCCCTTGAGCCGGTCCCAGCAGGCGACGAGATCGTCGCAGATGAGCGCGATGTGCTGGATGCCCTCGCCGTTGAAGGCGCGCAGGAATTCCTCGATCTGGCCCTTGCCGCCCTCGCCTTCCTCGTTGAGGGGGATGCGGATCTTGCCGTCGGGCGCGGTCAGCGCCTTGGAGGTGAGGCCGGTATATTCACCCTTGATGTCGAAGAAGCGGATCTCGCGGAAGTTGAACAAGGTCTCGTAGTAATCCGCCCAGTACTTCATCCGCCCGCCATAGACGTTGTGGGTGAGGTGATCGATGGTGTGGAAGCCCGCGCCTTCGGGGCGGCGTTCGACACCCGGCAGGTATTCGAAATCGATGTCGTAGATGGTGAGGCCGTTGCCCCCCTGAGCGCCCTCGTAGCGGTCGACCAGATAGAGGATTGCCCCGCCGATGCCGCGGATCGCGGGGATGCGCAGTTCCATGACACCGGTCTGGACCGCGACCGGCTCGGCACCCTTGGCGATCAGGTGATCATAGGCCTTGGCCGCATCGCGCACGCGGAAGGCCATGCCGCAGGCCGAGGGGCCATGCTCGCGCGCGAAATACCAGGCGGGGCTCTTCGGCTCATAATTGGCGATAAGGTTGATACCCCCCTGCCGCCACAGGTGCACATCCTTCGAGCGATGCTGCGCGACGCGGGTGAAGCCCATCGCCTCGAACACCGGCTCGAGCACGCCCTTTTCCGGCGCGCAGAACTCGACAAATTCGAACCCGTCGAGCCCGGCGGGGTTGTCGAAGAGGTCTTTGCTCTGGACGTTCATCGCGTGGGCTCCGTGCTGGCCAAATAGTTTCAATTGAAACCATCTAGCCGAATTCACCGAGTCGCGCAAGACTCCGGAGGCGCGCGCGGCATGACTTGCGGTGATGGGGCAATCGCGGCAGTCTCCCGCTTCGCAAGGAGAGAGGCGATGATCACCACCAAGGGCATCAACCACATTGCGCTGGTGTGCCGCGACATGGCTGAAACGACGCGGTTCTACACCGAAGTGCTGGGGATGCCGCTGTTCAAGACGGTCGAGCTGCCGGACGGCGGCCAGCACTTCTTCTTCGACGCGGGCGGGGGCAATGCGGTGGCTTTCTTCTGGTGGAAGGACGCGCCGGCGGCAGCGCCGGGCGTGGCCTCGGTGCGCAAGTTCCCGTTCGATGCGAAGACGGCGGTCGGATCGATGAACCACCTCGCCTTTCACATGGAGGAGGCGGAGCTCGAGGCGGCGTTGGACCGGCTGGCAGCGGCGGGGGTCGAGCACACCCACATGGTCTTCAACCACGACGACAGCCCCTCGGGATACGCGAGGGAGATGCACGAGGGCGTCTTCGTACGCTCGGTCTATTTCACCGATCCCAACGGCATATTGCTCGAGTTCGCGGCGACCACCCGGGATTTCGGCCCGGAGGATGTGCGGCACGACCCCGCGACGATGGCGGAGGACGCGTAATGCCCCGCCTGCGTGAAGTGCCTCTCGCCGAGGCCGACCCGAAGGTCGCCCGCCCGCTCTATGCCCAGCTGTTCGGGGAGCGTGACCCCGTTGCCCAGCCCGGCACCGCCACCGGCACGCCGGGCGACTGGTGGACGGTGTTTGCGAACTCTCCCGACACGCTGAGGCACGCCGCGCAGGGCTTCGCATACTACCGCTCGCCGGCGCGCAAGCTTGATCCGGTGCTGAGGGAGCTGGGGCAGACCTGGGCGGGGTGGGCGACAGGTTCGCAATTCGTCTTCTCGCAGCACTGCAAGAGCCTGCGGGGGCTGGGGGTGGCCGAGGCCAAGATCGCCGCGCTGCCCGTATGGCAGACCGCCGATGTGTTCGACGCGAAGGAGCGCCTCGTCCTCGCTTATGCCGACCGGCTGGTGTGCCACGGCGGTCGCGTGCCGGACGCACTGTTCGCCGAGCTGAAGGCGCAGTTCTGCGACGAGGAAATCCTCGAGCTGACCTACATCACCTGCCTCTATCACATGCACGCGATCATGAGCCGGGCGTTGCGCACCGAGTTCGATGATCGGGATGATCCGATTGTCGAAGTCCCCGCGCCCGAGGGTTTCGACGCTCTGGATTTTCTGGGAGGAGCTAGGCGCTGACCTTTTTCTCCCCCTCCCCTTGCGGGAGGGGCAAGCTAGGCGACCTTGCCCAAAGTCCGCCCACGGCCGTCCTGCGTGAGGCTGAGCCGCGTGCCGAAAGGCTCGCCGCTTTCGAAAGCTGCGGCGGTGGCGGCGTCGGTCAGATCGGCATTGCCCACCACACGCTCGCCCGCGTCGCTGCGACCGATGAAGATCGCCTCGGCGCCCTTGGGGCCGCGGTTGATGGTGTAGGTCTCGACCGTCGCGGTATCCACGGGCCCCTTCGCCAGCGGCACCTTGTCGGTGGCCTTGGGGAGCACGGCGAAGCGATCATTCGCGGACCAGTCGGCCGGATCGGTGGAGTAGATGCCGGTCGCATACTTGCTCATCCACCCGCCATTCGCGCCAACCAGCGCGAAGCTGCCCCGGTCGCCGCGAACCCGTTGCACGGCTTCCGCGATGGCATGGGCCGAGTAGTTGTTTCCCGCCCCGCCGAAGAACGGCAGGCCGCCGGTCAGCGTCAGCCCCCTCGGGTCATCGACCGAGAGGCCGAAATGGTCGCACTGGTTGAACACGGGGATGGCGAAGCACGAATAGAAATCGAGATAGGCCATGTCGCCGATTCCCTTCTCCGCCCGCACCAGCGCCGCATCGACGCTGGCGAGGCTCGCCGGGTTGCCTGCAAGGTCAGGCCGCTGCGAGAGTTTCAACTCGGTCGCCGCGGTGACGGCGTGGATATGGACCCACCTGTCCTCGGGAACGCCCAAGGCGCGGGCGAGGCCAGCACTCGCGACGATGATCGCCGCCGCCTGGTTCACCTGATCGCGCGCCACGGTCATGCGCGGATAGGGTTCGGCGACGATGCGGTTGCGATCGGTGACGGTGGCGAGTTCCTCTGCCGTGCGCTCCACCGGCGCGGCGGAGTGCGGGTTCGCCGCCGCAACACGCGTGAAGGGCGCAAACAGCCTGCCGATTTCCAGCCGGTATTCCTCCAGCCCCAGCCCCAGCCGGTGCCGCCGTGCGTTCTCGGCGAGCGCGTAGAGCGGGATCGCCCCGGATGCGCCGTGCATGAACAGCGCGGGCTCCATCAGTTCCTCGACGCCGAAGCCCTGATCCTCGAAATCGCCCGGCACGTCCTCCGACCAGTCGGGGTTCTCGCCCTTGGCGGTGAGCGCGAGGACGGTCGAGATCGCCTCGGAGCCGACGATGACCGCGCAGCGACTGTCGCCTGCCGCGATGGCGGTGGCAAACTCGCCCACCAGTTGCTGGTTGGTCTGCCCGCCGGTGGTCGTCAGGATCGCCCGCGCTGGATTGGCACCGACCCGTTTGGCAATCGCGCGCGGCACATTGCTCGCCGCGCCGAAAGGCGGTTTCCTGTCGGGGCGCGACATTTCGAAGGCGCGGATCGCGGCGAGGGTGTCGATGGCATCGGCCACCGGCCCACTCGCCCCGCTATCCGCAATCGCCGCCACCAGCGCACGCCCGGCGAGGTCCATGTAGGAGAGGGCGGCATAGCCCGGCTCGCCCACCCTCTCCGAATACTGCCCGACGCCGATGACGACGGGGGTGTTGTCGGCAACCCTAGTCGACAAAGCCGTCGACCCGCTCGACGATGATCGCCGGAGCCATGCCGCCCGCCGCGCACATGGTGACGAGGCCATAGCGCCCACCGCGACGCTCCAGCTCGTCGACCACGGTGCCGATCAGGATCGAACCGGTCGCGCCGATCGGGTGGCCGAGCGCAATCGAGCCGCCGTTGACGTTGACCTTGTCCCAATCGAGCTCGAGATCGCGCACGAACTTGGCGGCGACCACGGCGAAGGCCTCGTTGATCTCGTAGAGGTCGATGTCGTCTTTGGTGAGCCCAGCCTTCGCCAGCACCTTCTTCGCGGCCGGCACCGGCGCGTTGAGCATCAGCGTCGGGTCATCGCCCATGTTGGCGGTGGCGACGATGCGCGCGCGGGGCTTCAAACCGTGCTTCTCGGCATAGGCCTTGCTGGTGATGAGCACAGCGGCCGCACCGTCCACCACACCCGAGGAGTTCCCGGCATGGTGAAAGTGCTTGATCTCGAGGTCCGGGTACTTCTGGTTGACGAGCTTGCGGAAGGTCGTGCCCTGCTCGTCCAAAGGCATGTCGGCGATCTTGGGGAAGGCCGGCTCGAGCTTGGCGAGGTCTTCGCGGGTGGTCTGCGGGCGCGGATATTCCTCGCGGTCGAGGATCACCGTGCCGTCGTCGCCCACCACCGGGACGACGGACTTCGCGAACCGCCCCTCGCTGATCGCCTCGGCGGCGCGCTGCTGCGAGCGGTAGCCGACCTCGTCCAGTTCCTCGCGGGTGAAGCCTTCCATGCTGGCGATCGCATCGCCGCAGATGCCCTGGTGCGACTGCGGGTGCACCTTCTGGAGCCGCTCGTTATAGCTCCCCATCATCGGCGGCTTGATCCCGACGCGCATCTTCTCCTGGGCCATCGCGGCGGTGAGGCTCATCATCTCGGTGCCCCCGGCGACGACGCAGTCTTCCATCCCGCTCATCACCTGAGCCGCGGCGAGCGCCACGCTGGTGATCCCGCCCCCGCAGAAGCGATCGAGCGTGGTGCCAGAGGAGGTGATGTCGTAGCCCGCATCCAATGCGGCCATGCGGCCCATGTCGCCTGCCTGCATCCCGTCCTGCGTGCTGACCGACCAGATCACGTCGTCGACCGTTGCGGTGTCGAGGTTGTTGCGCTCCTTGATCGCCTTCAGCACGGTCGCGGCGAGATGCTGCGGGTGGCACGCCGCGAGCGCGCCCTTGCCCTGCTTGCCGATCCCGCGCGGGGTGCGCACTGCGTCGATGATGTAAGCTTCGGCCATGGGGAATCCTTTCCACTTCTAGCGAAAATGCGGTTGACGCGTCCGTAAACCGACTGCACCACAGGCACAAGAATTGCGTTTCGAAACGCAATCACATTTTCGATAGGAGAGACCCGCGTGAGCGACACGACCGCCCCCGAAGTGCTGACCGACGTCGAGGACGGCGTCCTCATCGTCACCATCAACCGCCCCGAGGCCAAGAACGCCATGACCAAGGCCGCCTCCGAGGCGATCGCGGCGGCGATGGACCGGCTCGATGCCGAGGACGACCTGAGGGTCGGAATTCTGACTGGCGCGGGCGGGACCTTCTGTTCTGGGATGGACCTCAAGGGCTTCCTGCGTGGCGAATCGCCCAGCGTTCCGGGCCGCGGCTTCGGCGGCGTGGTGCAGGCCCCGCCTGCCAAGCCACTGATCGCCGCTGTGGAAGGCTATGCGCTAGCCGGCGGGCTCGAGCTGATGATCGCCTGCGATCTTGTGGTGGCGCATTCGGGCGCGAAGTTCGGCATTCCCGAAGTGAAGCGCGGCCTCGTCGCCGCCGCCGGGGGCGTGATGATGCTGCCCGACCAGATCCCCGAGCGGATCGCGATGGAACTCGCCCTGACCGGCGACTTCATCGACGCGCCCCGCGCTTACCAGCTCGGCCTCATCAACGAGGTGACCGACGGACCGGCGCTCGATGCCGCAAAGGCGCTCGCGGCGCGGATCGCGGCCAATGGCCCGCTCGCGGTGAAGGTATCGAAGCAGGTGATGAAGCAGTCGCGCGGCTGGGCAATGGACGAACGTTACGCCAAGCAGGGCGAGCTGATCGGCCCGGTGTTCGTCAGCCATGACGCGCGCGAGGGCGCAGCCGCCTTTGCCGAAAAGCGCAAGCCCAACTGGACGGGGAAGTAAGCACACACCGCCGTTCGTGCTGAGCCTGCCAAAGCACCGTTCTTTTTTCCGGAGAGACGTGCAGTCCTTTGGCAGGCTCAGGGCGAAAGGTTCCATGTATTGAGAGAGAGGACCGAGAAATGCCCGTCATCGACGTGCCCCAGCCCGCCTTCATGGAAGACGAGGAGATCGCCATTTTCGCCGACGCGGTCGGCAAGTTCTACCAGCAGCACGCTCCCGCCAAGCGCGTCGAGAAATGGCGCGAGGACGGGATGGTCGAGCGTGACTTCTGGCGCGAAGCCGGCGCGGCGGGTTTGCTCGGCGTCTCGGTGCCGACCGAATATGGCGGCCACGGCGGCGACTTCCGGCACGACATGGTGGTGATCGACCAGCAGGGCAAGCATGGGGTCGACGGCTTCGGCGCCTCGCTCCACAACACCATCATCCTTCCGTACCTGGTGCGTCACGGCACCGAGGAGCAGAAGCTCAAGTATCTGCCCCGTCTCGTCAGCGGCGATCTCGTCAGCGCGATCGCGATGAGCGAGCCCGATGCGGGCTCTGACCTCCAGTCGATCAAGACCACCGCGCTCAAGGACGGCAACGGTTACCGCCTCAACGGCTCGAAGACCTGGATCTCGAACGGGCAGCTGGCCGATTTCATCATCGTCGTTGCCAAGACCGATCCGGCCGAGGGCGCCAAGGGCATTTCGCTGCTGCTGCTCGAGACCGAGGGCGCGGAAGGCTTCCAGCGCGGCAAGAAGCTCGACAAGATCGGGCTGGATGCGCAGGACACCAGTGAGCTGTTCTTCGACAATGTCTTCATCCCGGCCGACAATCTGCTCGGCGGGGTCGAGGGGCGCGGGTTCTACCAGCTGATGGGCGAGTTGCCGCAGGAGCGCCTGGTGATCGCGATGAACGCCATCTCGGGGATCGAGAAGGCGCTCGACGTGACGGTCGAATACGTCAAGAACCGCAAGGCCTTCGGCAAGACGATCTGGGACTTCCAGAACACGCAGTTCACTCTGGCCGACCTGAAGGCCCGCGGCACCGCGGCACGGGTGTTCGTCAACGATTGCATCGCCAAGCTGCTCGAAGGCAAGCTCGACGTGGCGACCGCAAGCATGGCGAAGTACTGGGTGACCGAGTTGCAGTCGGAAGTGGTCGACAAGTGCCTCCAGTTCCACGGCGGCGCGGGCTACATCAATGATTACGCCATCGCCCGCATGTACCGCGACACGCGCATCGCGCGCATCTACGGCGGATCGAACGAGATCATGAAGATGCTGATCGCGCGATCCATGTGATCGTGCCCGCCTCCGCGGGCACGTCCTCGGTGCCGTTCCCGCCGCTGGCGCGACGGGGCACCTGCGGCTCGCGCCGTGCGCTCGCGGCCCCTTCAGGACCGATGCAACGCGAATATCGACCTCGGAAGGCGGCCCCGCAATAGGCCGCCTTTTTCGTGACCCCGGGCGAGGTGAAGCCGTCGCGCTGATACAGATGCGCCTTCGCAAAGCAAAAGAATAAGGGTGGCCCGCCGTCGGCGAGCCACCCCCTCTCCCGCTCCTTTGCGGAGCTAACCGATCCCCAGCGTCAGAACTTGGCGCGCAGCGTCACGCCGTACTGGCGCGGCGGCAGGGTGAAGGCCGAGCGCGAGTTGGCCGCGCCGCTCCCGCGCAGCGTGGTGTTGAAGGTCACCCCGCGCACCACCTCGTCGGTGAGGTTGTTGACCCAGCCCTCGATCGCGTAGCGGCCGTCGGCGAAGCGCAGGCCGGCGCGCAGATTCACGAAGGCCTTGCCGTCCTGCACGTCGGCGACGATCAGCGGCTGCGCGGCGGCCGCCGCCTGGACCTGCGCCTGCGTGGACCCGGCCGGGACGGTGGGCGGCACGATCGCCTGGGTCGAGGTGCGCTGGTCGCCCTCCATCCGGACCTGGCCCGCGAGGAAAAACTCGGTCGTGTCGCTGAGCGGCTTCTCCCACAGCGCCCCGGCGAGCGCCACCACCTGCGGCGCGTTGGTGAGATCGTAGCCGCACAGCGACACCACCTGCGGCGCGGTCTGTGTGCCGGCGCAATCGTCCGGATAGCTCGCCTCGAGGAAGGTCGCGGCGAGGTTGAAGGTCAGCTCGTCGCTGGGCCGGATGAGGCTTTCGATTTCCACACCGCGGGTCTCGGCGATCGGGACGTTGAAGGTCTGGAACGCGGTGCCGGTGAATTCGAGAACCTGGAAGTTCGTGAACTCCTCGTAGAAGGCCGCGACGTTGACCGTCACCGCGCCATTCGGGGTCTGCGCCTTGACGCCGAGTTCGTAGGCATCGACTTCCTCGGAAAGGAAGGTCGGATCGGCCCCGTTCACCCCGGCGGTGGTGTCGAGGTTGATCCCACCGGCCTTGTAGCCGTGGGTGAAGCTTGCGTAGGAGCTGACGAAGGGGCTGAACTCGTAACCGAGCTTGACGGTGTAGATCAGCTCCTCGTCCTCGAACTCGGACTGGAAGGTTCGCGGCAGGAGCGCCCTGAAGACGGCATTGGCCCCGCCCCCCGGCGCCGTCGCCTGCGGCAGATCGGCCGGGGACGCGAAGCCGAAGCAGCCAAGCTGGGTGAAGGGGGCGACCAGCGCAGCCGGCACGAAGCCGGCCTGGATCGACCCCAGCACCGCCGGGCAGATCTGGTTGTTGACCGCCGTCTGGGTGAACCCGCCCGACTTCTCTTCCCACGAATAGCGCGCGCCCAGGGTGAGCTCGAGCCCGTCGGTAATCTCGAAGCTGTTGTGGGTGAACACCGCGTAGCTCTTGGCGTCCTGCTGGAAGCGGTTGGTGTTGGTGCTGCCTGCGGGATCGCGGCCGGTGAACAGCGTCAGCGGGTTGGCGCCGAGTGCGCCGCCGGTGGGCACAAACAACAGCGCGCCGACGTTCTCACCGTAATCCGAGCCGAGCGCGAAGTCGACCGACTGGTCGATCTGCTCGTCGGAGTAGAAGCCGCCGATCATGTAGTTGAGCCTGCCGCCCATCGCCTCGCCCTGGAGCCGCAGTTCCGCAGTCCAGTTGTCGATCTCGAGGTTGAGCCCATCGACGTTGAAGATGTCGAGCGCGGTGAAATCGGAATCGTAGGCCTCGAAACTCTCGTACTTCCGGTAGGAGCCGATGAAGATGAGGTCGGCATTGTCGGAGATCGGGAACTCGAGCTCGCCGGTGACGCCGTAGTTGTCGATATCGGCGACAGGTGCGAAATTCGCCGAGACGATGCGGTTGTCCATCGCCCGTTCGAAGCCGCGCTGGTCCTTGGGGGTGGTTGCCACCGAAGGCTGGCCGTTACCGCCGTTCGCGCCCAGCCCGACCGCGGCGTAGGCCCCGGCGGTCACCAGCGGCGACTGGTAGAGCTCGATCGCGCCGCAGCAGCTCGACTTGCTCTTGGAATAGTCGGCGATGATACGGCCGCGCAGCCCGCTTTCGGTGTCCCAGCCGATCTGGCCGCGCACCAGCCACTGGTCGACGTCGTTGGTGTCGCCGATCTCCCGGCCGGTGCGGTCGACCACGGTGAGGAAGCCGTCACGCTCGCGATAGGCGCCGGTCAGGCGCACCGCGAGGGTGTCCTTGACGATCGGCACGTTGATCGCGCCCTGCAGGCTGATCTCGTCGAAATTGCCGTATTCGGCGTTCACGAAACCGCCGAACTCGGTCACGTCGGGGCGTACGTTGGTGATGTTGAGCGCGCCGGCCGAGGTGTTGCGGCCGAACAGGGTGCCCTGCGGCCCGCGCAGCACCTCGACCCGCTCGACGTCGACGAATTCGCTGAGCGCCACGCCCGGGCGGGCCTGGTAGGCGCCGTCGATGAAGATGCCGACCGCGCTCTCGAAGCCGATGTTGTTCGAGGTCGTCCCGATACCGCGCACGCGCAGCACCACCGAGCCCGAGGCGAGCTGCGCCTGGCTGGCGGTGAAGGAGGGCGCCAAGGCGGCGATCTGCTGGATGTTGACGACGCGCTGCGCCTCGAGCTGCTGCGGCGCGATCGCGGTCACCGCGAGGGGAATGTCCTGCACGTCCTGCGCGCGCCGGGTCGCGGTCACGATGATGACGTTGTCGCTCCGCGCGCTGGGCTGCGCGTCGGTCTCTTCGTCCTGAGCAAAGGCGGGTGTGGTCAGTGCGCTGCAAGCCATCAGGCCGCAGGCAAGCTTTGCGAACTTGCGCATCATGGTTTCCCTCTCTCCACATGCCAGCCGGTCTTTGATGCCGGACTTGGTTTGGCGAACTGAAACCTATCAGCGTGGCGCGCCATGCCAAGGGACGGCGGCAACTTCTGCTGGGGCGTAGCAAAAATGCCACAATCCAAGAGCGAACGAAGCATTCGGACGCGCAGGATCGGCTTGGCATTCGTATTCTTACCCTGACCCTGCCTCATCGGGCGTGCCTGCCGGCACGGCCGCTCGCCCGCTGATCGGTTGCAAATTGCCATTCGCGACTCGCTTTTGCGGCGAGCCTGTGGTTTCATCCGCCGCAATAAGGGAGAGAGAGGCCCGTCATGCTCGCAACACCGCCTGATTTCGACGTGCTGATCGTCGGTGCCGGCATTTCCGGCATCGGCATGGCCGCACACATGGAGATGAAGGCCCCGCATCACAGCTACGCCATCGTCGAACGCCGCGACAATCTCGGCGGCACCTGGGACCTGTTCCGCTACCCCGGCATCCGTTCCGACAGCGACATGCACACGCTGGGCTTCGACTTCGAGCCGTGGCGGCACGAGAAGTCGATCGCCGATGCGCCCGCGATCCTCGAATATCTCGACCGGATCGTCGACGAGCGCGGCATCCGCCAGCACATCCGCTTCGGCCACAAGGTGGTGAGCGCCGACTTCCGCCACGAGGACGCGCGCTGGCACGTGGAGATGGAAAGGGCCGACGGTTCGCGCACGCGCATGACGACGAACTTCCTCTACCTCGGCGCGGGCTATTACGATTACGACGAACCCTATGATCCCGGCTTCGACTTCGGCGAGTTCGAAGGGCAGGTGATCCACCCGCAGTTCTGGCCCGAGAATCTCGATTACGCGGGCAAGACAGTCGTGGTGATCGGATCGGGCGCGACCGCGGTGACGATCGTGCCGTCGATGGCGCGCGAGGCGGCGCACGTGACGATGCTCCAGCGCACGCCGACCTGGATGTTCTCGCGCCCGGCCAAGGACGCGATCGCCAATTTCCTGCGCAGCGTCCTGCCGGAAAAGCTCGCCTACCGGATCACCCGGTTCAAGAACATCAAGATGCAGGACATCAGCTTCAAGATGGCGCGCGACAAGCCGCAGAAGGTGAAAGACACGCTCTACAAGAAGATCGAGAAGGCGCTCGGCAAGGATTACGACAAGGCTGCCTTCACCCCGCCCTACAATCCCTGGGAACAGCGCCTGTGTCTCGTGCCCGACGAGGACCTGTTTCGCGCCATGAAGGCCGGGAAGGCCGACGTGGTGACCGGCCATATCGCCAGGTTCGAGAAGGGCGGCGTGCGCCTCGCCGACGGTCGGTTCCTTCCCGCCGACATCGTGGTCACTGCGACGGGCCTCAAGCTCGCGGTCGCAGGCAAGATCGACGTGCGGCTGAACGGCGAGCCGGTCAGGTTCAACGAGCGGTTCTATTACAAGGGCTGCATGTTCTCGAACCTGCCCAACCTCGCCGTGGTGTTCGGCTATCTCAACGCCAGCTGGACGCTGCGCGCGGACATCAACGCCGACTATGTCTGCCGAGTGCTCGAACACATGCGCACAACCGGCACCGCGATCGCCACCCCGGTGCTGACGCCCGAGGGGGAGAGCAGGATCGTAGAGGACGACGTGTTCGACTTCTCTTCGGGCTACATCCAGCGCAGCAAGCACATCATGCCGAGGAACGCGGTGAGCTACCCGTGGCGGCTCAACCAGGAATACGTGGTCGACAGGAAGCGCATGAAGGCGGACCCGCTCACCGACGGCATCCTCACCTTCACCAAGCCCGGAGCGAACGCCCGCTCTGCCGACCAGCAGCTCGAGGCGGCGGAGTAGGCCCCCGTCATTGCGAGCCGCGCAGCGGCGCGGCCATCCAGAGCGGTCGCGCGGCGCACTGGATGGCCGCGTTGCCTGCGGTTCGTCGCGATGACGAAGCCCTTTTGCTCCATGCCAAACTCCCCTAACCTGGGCCCATGACCTCTCCCGACAAGATCTGGACCGCCGGGCTCATCGTGATCGGCGACGAAATCCTCTCCGGCCGCACCCAGGACAAGAACATCGCGCAGGTGGCGAGCTGGCTGCAAGTGCAGGGCATCCGCCTCGCCGAGGTGCGGGTGGTGCCGGATGTCGAGAGCCGCATCGTCGAGGCGGTGAACGCACTCAGGGCCGCCTATGACTATCTCTTCACCACCGGCGGGATCGGGCCGACCCACGATGACATCACCGTCGATGCGGTCGCCGCGGCGCTGGGCGTGCCGGTCGTGATCCACCCCGAGGCCCGCGCGCTGCTGGAGCGGTACTACGCGACCCGCGGCGGCCTCAACGAAGGGCGCCTCAGGATGGCGCGCGTGCCTGAGGGCTCCGAGCTCATCCCCAACCGCATGTCTGGCGCGCCCGGCATCCGCCGCGGCAACCTGTTCCTGATGGCGGGGGTGCCGCACATCACCGCCGGGATGCTCGATGCGCTGACCGGCCAGCTCGAAGGCGGGGCGCCGCTGCTCTGCGAGACGATCGGCTGCTGGGTCGCCGAAAGCGAGGTCGCCGAGCTGCTCCGCGAGGTCGAGGCCGCCCACGCGACCTGCCAGATCGGCTCCTATCCCTTCTTCCGCGAGGGCCGGGTGGGCGCGAACTTCGTGGTCCGCTCGGTGAGCGCCGAGGACCTTCGGAGCTGCTGCGAAAGCCTCGCCAGCCGTCTCTCCGGCCAGGGTCTCGCGTTCACGCCGGGCGGCATCTGAACGGCCCCGCACGGGCGGCGCGGGGCGTCCTCACCGGGCCTTAACCCTTTGACGCTATTGTCGGCGCCCATGACGCGCGTGTTCATCACGATCGACACCGAATATTCCTCGGGGCTCTACACCGGGCCGGGCCAGGCCGACCGGGTGGAAAACCACGCGCGCTCGATCGCCTGCGTCACGCCCGAAGGCCCGATCGGCATTCCCCACAAGCTCGAACTGCTCGCCCGCCACGGTCAGAAGGCGGTGTTCTTCGTCGACCCCATGCCCGCGCTGGTGTGGGGCGTGGCGGCGATCGAGGACATCGTCGGACCGATCATCGCCGCCGGTCAGGACGTGCAGCTGCATTGCCACACCGAATGGCTCGAACACGCCGGCAACGCCCATCCGCTGGCCTCGCGCGCGACGGGCAAGAACCTCGCCGATTTCGCCTTCGAGGATCAGTGCGCGATCCTCGACTATGCGCGCCGCACCCTGATCTCCGCAGGCGCGCCGCCGCCGGTGGCGTTCCGGGCGGGCAACTACGGCGCCGACGACCAGACGCTGCGCGCCCTCGCCGCCCTCGGGCTGCATTACGATTCGAGCCATTGCCCTGCGCTGGTCGGCGGCGCCTGCCGCATCAGCCTCGGCTCGGACGCCCGCGATCCTGTGGGTCACATGGGCGTGATCGAGGTGCCCGTCGGCTCGATCGGCACGCTCGGCGGCGGGCAGCGCCACGCCCAGATCACCGCCCTGACGCTGGGCGAGATGCTCGCCGCGATCCGCCACGCCCGCGACAGCGGACGGCAGGCCTTCACCCTCGTCAGCCACTCCTTCGAACTCATCAACCGCCGCAAGATGGCGGTCAACCGGGTCGTGCGGCGCCGCTTCACCGGGCTGGTCAGGGCACTGGCGACGATGCGCGGCGTCGAAACCGGGAGCTATGTACACACCCCGCCCGCCCCGCGCCTGACGCTCGGCCCCAACGAGCCACTGCCCGCCACCGCGATCCGCACCGGGATGCGGGTGGCCGAGCAGTTCGTCTCCAACACGCTCTACGGCGCGCTGTGAGGGGCCGCTGCCGATGAGCGCCGCGGGGATCGACTTCACCATCGGCGCGCGGCGCCTACTGCGCGTGCCACGGCGGCTCGTCACCTGGAGCTTCAGCCTCGAGGACGTGCTGGCGGGCGCCCTCCCCCCGCCGCCCGAACGTGAGGGCGACGGGGTGCGCGTGCTCTCCGCCCCGAGCGCGCGCCTCGCCGCGGTGACCGGGCGCTATCCCGGCTTCCTCACCGGCGGGCGGCAGGACTACCGACGCCACTACATCGCCATGGAGGGCGGGTTCGACGCCTACCTCGCGCAGTTCTCCGGCAAGACCCGCTCGACCCTGCGCAGGAAGGCGCGCAAGCTGGCGGACGACCTCGGCGGCTACACCGTCACCGAACACCGCAGCCCGCGCGAGATCGAGGCCTTCCTCGCCGCCGCCCTGCCGCTTTCGGCGAAGACCTACCAGGCGCGGTTGCTCGATGCCGGGCTGCCCGGCACGCTCACCGCGCGCCGCGCCATGCTCGAGGCGGCCGAGGCGGACGGGATGCGCGCCTTCCTGCTCCATGCGGGCGGTGCGGCGATTGCCTATCTCTCGCTGCCCGTCGTCGGGGCAACGCTGGTCTATGCGCACCTCGGCTACGATCCTGCCTTCGCGCGCCTGTCACCCGGAACGGTGCTGCAGATGGACGCGCTCGAACGCCTGTTCGCGGAAGCGCGCTACCGCTGGTTCGACTTCACCGAGGGCGAGGGTGCGCACAAGGCGATGTTCGGCACCGACTGGGCCGATTGCACCAGCCTCGTCCTGCTGGAACCCACGCTCGCCAACCGCGCGCTGCTGGGTGCACGCGGAGCCTTCGACGGCGCTATCGCGCAGGGCAAGGCGCTGGCCGCGCGCTCAGGGGCGCTCGGCCGGATCCGTGCCTTGCTGCGCGCCTGACTGCCGCAGCGCGCGCGCGGCGGCGCGGCGGTTGGCCTCCTGCACCCGCACCCGCTGCGCCAGCGCCTGGCGCCCCGAGGGCGCGCCGCTCAACGATCCGTAGCGGACCGCGATATAGAACCACAAGGCACCGATCACCCCGAGCAGCGCGCCGGCGGCCATGCCGAGCCGGACGTCGTAGCTCGCCAGCATGCCGAAGGCGGCGAGCGCCACCGCCGCCACCAGCCACTTGGGCTCGATCCATGCGCCATCGCTTGAAGAACCGACCATGTCCTGCCTCGCATATCGGCGCGGGGGGGGGGGGAGAGAGGATGCCGCGCGACCGCGATGGAATGTGGGCCAAGTGCGGCAGAACGCAAGTGGCCTTATGACTTACGACCTTCGTCCGTCGACGAATTTTCGGTGCCAGGGTGTCGCTGACCTCGCGCGCTGGCGGTGAGTGGCCTTCTCCGCCTCGCGCACGGCCCCCGCCCGCTGCCGGACGCAAAAAGGGCCGGGGAGCGCGACGCTTCCCGACCCCTCCATGCATTGGGCTGAACGTCGGTAGGAGCTTACGCGCCTTCGACTTCCGACAGGTCGACTTTGAGGCCCGGGCCCATCGACGAGGTCAGCGAGACCTTGCGGACGTACTTGCCCTTGGCACCGCTCGGCTTGGAGCGCACCACCGCTTCGGTCAGCGCCTTGAAGTTGGCCTTCAGCGCGTCGTCCGAGAAGCTCAATTTGCCGATGCCGGAGTGGATGATGCCCTGCTTCTCCACGCGGAATTCGACCTGGCCGGCCTTCGCGTCCTTGACCGCCTGGGCGACGTTCGGGGTGACCGTGCCGAGCTTGGGGTTCGGCATCAGGCCCTTGGGGCCGAGGATCTTGCCCAGACGCCCCACCACGCCCATCATGTCGGGCGAGGCGATGACGCGGTCATAATCGAGGTTGCCGGCCATCATGTCTTCCATGAGGTCTTCCGCGCCCACCTTGTCCGCACCCGCGGCCAGCGCCTTCTCGGCATTGTCGCCGCGGGCGAACACGGCGACGCGCACGTCCTTGCCGGTGCCCGAAGGCAGCGAGACCATGCCGCGGACCATCTGGTCGGCGTGGCGCGGATCGACGCCGAGGTTCATCGCGACTTCGACGGTCTCGTCGAACTTGCTCTTGAACTGGCGCAGCGTGGCGAGGGCTTCCTCGATGGTATAAAGCTTCTCGCGGTCGAGCTCGGCAAGGGCCTTCGCCTTCTTGGTGATCTTTGCCATGGTCTTAGCCCTCCACCACTTCGAGGCCCATCGAGCGGGCGCTGCCGGCGATGATCTTCATCGCCTGGTCGATGTCGTTCGCGTTCAGATCGACCATCTTGGTCTCGGCGATCTCGCGGATCTGCGACTGCTTGATGGTTCCGGCCGAGACCTTGCCCGGCTCCTTCGAGCCCGACTTGAGGTTCGCCGCCTTCTTGAGGAAGTAGCTCGCCGGCGGGGTCTTGGTGACGAAGGTGAACGAACGGTCGCCGTAGACCGTGATCACGGTCGGGATCGGCATGCCCTTTTCGAGGTCCTGCGTGGCGGCGTTGAACGCCTTGCAGAATTCCATGATGTTGACGCCGCGCTGACCCAGCGCCGGCCCGATCGGCGGCGAGGGGGTGGCGGACCCGGCTGCCACCTGCAGCTTGATATAGCCTTCGATTTTCTTGGCCATGAGGCCTTGCTCCTGTTCGCACTGTTGCCGTGCTGTTCCCAGCCCGGCTCATGGTAAGCGGTCAAACGCCCCGGCTTCGTGCACTGCCAGAACTCCCGCACGGAATCACCCGGAGCGAAAGCCCGAGCGAAGGCGCGCGCCTAGGCGCAAGCCGGACAAAAAGCAACCCGGCTGTGACCGCGCCGCGGCGCAAGCGGACAAAGCGGACACCCTGTCCGCTTTGCAGGACCGCCAATTGGACCATGATTTCAGTGGCTAAGGGCCAGTTTCGTCAAGCGGACGGACAGGGGAGCGGGGCTTTGTATTGCGCCTCGGCGATCCAGCGGCCTCGCAGGCCGGCCGAACGATGGGAAAGAGCTTGGACGCCGCTTAGCGGCTGGCTGGGGCGTAGGAAATGTCGGCAATCGCGCCCTGATCGCCAAAAGCCGACATTCTGCAAGCAACCCCATTGTGGTCACTGACAGGTCTTCTTTGCGCTTCCCAAATCCGGTCCTTTAGCTAGGCTCAGGACCCATTAATTCGCTTGCGCTGGACGCAATCGATTGATTCATTGGCAGCATCATGGAGGTTCTGCCGATGTCCGATCTTTGGTTGTTGAGCGAGGCGCAGATGCGCCGGATTGAG
>JAESFJ010000068.1_pt1 | contig 93144 bp, 123 predicted proteins | sample 9266161 | NCBI WGS metagenome assembly JAESFJ01 (sample SAMN14506165, study PRJNA617096) | algae metagenome | isolation source: Calothrix sp. FI2-JRJ7 and co-occurring heterotrophs from granitic desert soil | place: USA: Red Pass Lake area, Fort Irwin, California | collected 2000-06-01
TGGGCGCACAAATTCTTTCATGTGCACGGCAAGGATGCGACCATTCGCTGGGAGGTCATTCGCGAACACGGCATCTTTGGCAAGGAGCCATTCGTATGGATGCGCACGCCAGGCTTTGGTGACAGCAACTGGACCGACATCATCTCCGAACTGCGCCTGGCCGGTTACTCCGGCTCCATCGACATCGAAGGCTGGCACGATCCGGTTTATCGCGGTGACCTCGAAATGACAGGGCAGCTCTCTGCCTTGCGGCACCTCAAGACGGCCCGTGGCGGCGACAATGTGATCACATAAGTATGACTATTGACGTGGAATGAAAAACCGCTTTACCTAGTCTGAGAAAAGGGTTTCCCTTGAGGTATACTGCCGTGGCTAAGGCTGAGCGCATTCGCATCTATGACGTCGCCCGCGTGGCTGGCGTTAGCGTTGCGACCGCCTCCAAGGCGCTCAACAATACCGGTCGCATGACCGAGGCGACGCGCACTCGCGTCAAGCAGACTGCCGCTGCCCTCGGTTTTCGTCCAAATGCCATGGCCCGCGCGCTGACGCGGCAGCGTAGCTTTACTATAGGCCTTCTCACCAATGACACCTATGGCCGCTTCACCCTGCCGGTGATGGCCGGTATCAACGAAGCGCTGGTCGACCAGGGCGTCTCGGTGTTCCTGTGCGGCATCGAGAACGATGCCGCGCTTGGCAAGATTCATGTGGACGCCATGCTGGACAAGCAGGTCGACGGCATCATCGCCACTGGCAAGCGCATCGATCGCCGCCTGCCGGTCGATCTGTCCAATCTTCCGGTACCGGTGATCTATGCCTTCACCCAAGGTCCTGACGACGCGGTGACGCTTGTTTCCGACGATGCTCAGGGCGCGCGTGAAGCCACCGGCCACCTGCTTGCCCTGGGCCGGCGCCGCCTGGTGCATGTCACTGGCCCCGACAGCTTTGCCTCTGTGAAGAATCGTTCAGATGCGTTCCGTGCGCTGGCCGGTGCTGAAGCACCAGTGCTGCATGGGGCCTGGTCCGAAGCCTGGGGCCATGAGGCTGTTGCACAGCTCTGGGCTCAATCCTCCAAGGCCGACGCGATCTTTTGCGGCAATGACCAGATCGCTCGTGGCGTGGTCGACGCCCTGCGTGAGCGCGGGGTGGGCGTGCCCGGCGAAGTCTCGGTAGTGGGTTTCGACAATTGGGAGATTGTCTCGGCAGCTACGCGTCCGCCGCTTACCACGATCGACATGAATCTCAAGGAACTCGGCCGCGAGGCTGGACGCCTGATCCTGGAACTTGCCGACGGCAAGCCGGTCGAACCGGGCATCCGCACGTTGCCATGCAAGCTCGTGTTGCGTCAGTCCTGCGGCAGCGACCTCGTCGCTGCCCGCAACGGAGAAGAGGTGCTTCAGGAGGTATAGGAAGTGCTGCCATGGGCATTGGCGTGCCCATGGCAGCGAGGAAAGCGCCGTCAGGAAAGAGGAAATCCAACACGGCACAGGACGCGGCTAAGGCCGCAAGGGAGGATATAATGCATTTTACCAAGCTCGGTCTATTGGCCGGTCTCGCCATCGGCGCTTTAGTCGCGGCGACGCCCGCCTATGCCCAGGTGACACTCAAGGTCTGGTCCATCGACGGCGTTGACCGGCCCGGCATCGCCGACACCTTCTCAAAGGAGTTCGATGAAGCCAACGAAGACATCGTTGTTGAATACCGCGCCATTCCGTTCGACGAGATCGTCAATGAAACGCTGCGCGCCTTTGCCACCGGCAATGCGCCCGACATCGTTTCGTTCGATAACCCGGACTTTGCGCTGTTTTCCTCGCGCGGCGCCATGCTCGACATCACCGAGCGCGTCGCTAACTCTGAAATCATCAGCAAGGCAGAATATTTCGAAGGTCCGCTGAACTCGGTCACCTGGGATGGCAAGCTGTATGGCCTGCCCAAATACACCGATACAATCGGCATATTCTACAACAAGGATCTCTTCGCCAAAGCAGGCCTGACCGAGCCCCCAAAAACCTGGGCCGAAGTTGCCGAGTATGCCGAAAAGCTCACTGATCCCGCCAGCAATGTCTATGGCATCACCTTTTCGGCCCGCGCGGGCGAAGAGGGAACGTTCCAGTTCCTGCCCATCATCCAAATGTCGGGTGGCAATGCCGACAAGGTAAACACCGAAGGCGCGGCCCAGGTTCTCGACATCTGGAAAAGCCTGATCGACAACGGCAACGCATCGCGTGACGTGCTGAGCCTCGGCCAGTGGGACTCCACCGGTATCTTCAATTCCGGCAATGCCGCCATGGCAATTTCCGGTCCCTGGGAAATCGACCGCATGGTGGAGGACGCCAAGTTCGAATGGGGCGTTGCCCTCTTGCCAACCATTGAAGAAGGTGGCGAACGCTCGTCTGCCCTGGGTGGCTTCAACTGGGGCATCATGGCCAATACCCAGCATCCGGACGAAGCCTTCCGCCTGCTTGAATACTTTGTCGATCAGGAAGACCGCATCTTCCCCGAATTCGGCAATTTGCCGGCCCGTGGCGATATCGAACTGCCTGTCACCGGTGAAGCCAAGAAGGACGAAGCGCTTACGGTCTTCCAGGAGATGCTGCAGTACGCCCAGCCGCGCGGTCCGCATCCGGATTGGCAAAAGATTTCCAAGGCCATCTATGATGCCGAGCAGCAGGCGCTGACTGGTCAGATGCCGGCCATGGATGCCCTCAACCAGGCCCAGGCGACCATCGACACCATCTTCAAGAAGTAATCCTCCCTGACTAGCCGGCCAGGGTCCGCTCTGGCCGGCACTTTCTCCCAATCGTCATGGAGGCAATCAGTGTCACGCTTGTTCAGCGGGCTTCGAGATGGTATCGGCTTCGATATCATCCTGGTCGGTGCAGCCCTATTCTTTCTTCTCGCCCTAGCCGGCGCGCCGCTGGTCTATAATGTGCTTATGAGCTTTCAGCAGGTGGATATGTTCACCCTAGGCTCGCTGTTCCGACCGTTGGTGGGTTTCGATAACTATGTCGCCGTGGTGCGGCAGCCCGAGTTCTGGCTGGTTACGCGCAATACGCTAGTCTTCGTCTTCGGCTCGATGGTCGGCCAATTCGTGCTCGGTTTCGCCTTGGCGCTGTTCTTTGCGCAGAATTTCCCTGGCGCCTCGACGATCCGCGGCCTGTTCCTGGTCTCCTGGGTCATGCCCGGCCTCGTGGTTGGCGCCATCTGGAGCTGGATCCTTGCCGGGGATTTTGGGGTACTCAACGTTATCCTCAAGTCCCTTGGTATCATCCAAGCCAACGTCTTCTGGAAATCGGACCCCAACTTTTCCATCTGGGCCGTGATCATAGCCAATATCTGGCTTGGTCTCGCCTTCAACATGCTGCTGCTTTCGGTTGGACTCGCCGCTATTCCGCGCGACCTTTACGAGGCCGCCGAGCTAGACGGCGCCAATGCCTTCCAGCGCTTCTGGACCATTACCCTGCCCATGATGCGCTCGACCATCGGAGCCGTCCTGTCGCTTGGCCTTATCGGCACTCTGCAGCAGTTTGATCTCTTCCCGGCGCTGACCGAGGGCGGTCCCGCTAACACATCCAATGTGGCCGGCTACTGGTCCTGGCAGCTGAGCTTCCAGCTCTACGATTTCGCTAAGGGCGCAACCGTCTCGGTCATGATGTTCCTGCTCGTCCTTTTCGCCTCGATAATCTATGTCCGCTCCACCCGACATGAGGTGCGCGGATGACCAGGACCTATACCCCTTGGTTCCTGCTGCTTGTCGCTCTGGCGCTCGCTGCGGTTTACCTGTTTCCGCTCTATTGGATGTATGTGACCAGTCTCAAATCGGGCTCGGAAATCTTTGCCAATCCGCCGACCTTCTGGCCGGTGACCCCCAATCCGGGAATCTATGCTGAAGTTTGGGCCCGCCGCGCCATGCCGACCTTCCTCACCAATTCGGTGCTGATTGCCGGCGGCGTTACTGCAATCACCGTGATCCTGGGTACCGGCTGCGCCTATGTCCTTGCCCGCTATCGCAATGTCTGGATCGACGTAGGCTTATTCGCCATCCTGATGCTGCAGGTCCTGCCCGCTTCAGTAATGGTAACGCCGCTCTTTGTGGGGTTTAACCAGATTGGGCTGCTCAACTACCCTCGCACCGCCGTGGTGCTCGCAGCAGCGGCCAAGGCCATGCCCTTCTTCGTGGTGCTCGTCCGGGCCACCTTCATGAGCGTACCGCGCGAGCTTGAAGAGGCCGCGCTGGTGGATGGCAATTCGCGTGTGGGCGCCTTCTTCAACATCGTGCTGCCGCTGGCACGAAACGGCATCCTGGTTTGCGCCATCCTCACCTTCATGAGCTCGTTTGGCGAATACATCTACTCCAAGTCGATCATCCAGAGCCCCGCTCTGCAGCCGGCCAGCGTCGGCCTGTCCGGATTTCTCGGGCCCAACTCCACCGATTGGAGCTCGATCATGGCCTACTCGGCCATCTACGTGACGCCAATCCTACTCGCCTTCGTGATCCTCCAGCGCCGCATAGTGTCCGGCCTCACCTCGGGAGCCCTGAAATGACCGCCCAGATCGAGCTGGACCGCATCGACAAGCACTATGGCAGCTTCCACGCCCTCAAGAACATCTCACTCACCATCGACAAGGGCAGCTTCGTGGCCTTGGTTGGGCCATCAGGCTGTGGCAAGTCTACCCTCCTGCGCTCGATCGCGGGGCTGGAGACCATCAGCTCGGGCCGCATGAGCATTGCTGGCAAGGAGATGACCGGCGTGCCGCCCCGCCATCGCGACATTGCTATGGTCTTTCAGAGCTATGCCCTATATCCGCACATGACTGTCGAGGAAAACCTCACCTATTCGCTGCGTCTCCATGGCATCGGCAAGGCCGAGGCCGGGCGGAGGGCGGCAGAAGTCGCGGCTACCACGGGGCTCACCCAGCTTCTCGGCCGCTTTCCGCGCCAACTCTCTGGCGGCCAGCGCCAGCGCGTGGCCATGGGTCGCGCCATCATCCGCAATCCCAAGGCGTTCCTCTTCGACGAGCCGCTGTCCAACCTCGACGCTTCGCTCCGCGTGCAGATGCGCAAGGAGATTCGGGCCCTGCATGACCGGCTTGGTGCCACCTCGGTCTATGTGACGCACGACCAGATCGAAGCCATGACGATGGCGGATTGGGTCGTTGTGATGCGCGACGGCATCATCGAGCAGCAAGGTAAGCCGCTTGACCTTTACGATCATCCGGTCAACCGTTTCGTGGCAGGCTTCATCGGCTCTCCCGCCATGAATTTCATGTCTGGCCGCATCTCGGACACAGGCAACTCGGTCGTGCTTGTCGAGGGCGCCGGTACGCTGCCTTTAGCGCGCAGCCTCGAGCCGGGCAGGGAGGTTGTCGCTGGCATCCGCCCGGAACATCTCGATGTTGCTGGCACCAACGCCACCTTCCACCTCGACGTCGGCGTGGTCGAATCCACCGGCTCGGCCACCTATCTCACCTCGCGTGACGGCAACTTCCAGTTGGTGCAGTCCGAGCGCACTACGCTCTCCGCCGGCGATCGCATCGGGCTCACCATTGACCCCGCCAAAGTTCACCTGTTCGATCCGCAAACCGGCATCGCTCTTTAAGGCTCCAGTCCATGTCCCGCTACGCTCCCGTCCCCTTTCCCCAGGTCAAGCTCGAAGGCCAGTTCTGGCATGAGCGGCTCGATACGGTGCTCGCCCGGACTGTACCCAGCCAGCACAAGAAGCTTGCAGAGTACGGCATCCTCGACTCCCTGAAGCTTACTAGTCCCCCACCGCCATTACGCTTTCCCCGTCACTCCAACGGTTTCACGGTGCAGGTGTTTTGGGACAGCGATATTGGTAAGTGGATCGAGGCGGCCAGCTACGCTCTGGCTCACCGGCGCGATGCTGACATCGAAAGCAAGATCGAGGCAGCCATCGACGATCTCGAAAGGGCCCAGGCGCCGGATGGTTACCTCAACTGCTGGTATCTCGGTCGCGAGCCGGAAAAGCGCTGGACCAACTTGCGCGACAACCACGAAATGTACAATGCGGGGCACCTGCTCGAAGGCGCTGTTGCATATTTCCAAGTCACAGGTCGCCGCCGCTTCCTTGAAATCATGGAGCGCTTCCTCGACCATATCTATGCCACCTTCGGCACGGGTCCGGGCCAACGGCGCGGTTATGATGGGCACGAGGAAATCGAGCTTGCCTTGATGAAGCTCTACTACCTGACAAACGAACGGAAGCACCTCGACTTCGCCACTTACCTCATCAACGAGCGCGGCCAGCAGCCGCCGCACTACTTCGACATCGAGCGGGAGGCCCGCGAAGGGGGTGGCGACAAGCGGCAACCTTACGTTTTTCCGAACTACGAGTACTCCCAGTCGCATAAGCCGGTGCGCGAGCAGGACAAGGTTGTCGGCCACGCCGTGCGCGCCATGTATCTTTATACCGCCATGGCCGATCTCGCTGCGGAACTGAGGGATGCCGAGCTCAAGCGCGCCTGCGAAGTGCTTTGGGACGACGTCATCAAAACCAAGATGTACGTCACTGCTGGCCTTGGTCCCTCGGCACATAACGAGGGTTTCACCCACGACTTCGACCTGCCCAACCAGACCGCCTATGCTGAAACCTGCGCCTCGGTCGCGCTGATCTTTTGGGCGCAGCGGATGCTGCATCTCGATCTCGACGGCAAATATGCCGACATCCTCGAACTCGCTATGTTCAATGGCGCCCTTTCCGGCCTCAGCCGCGACGGCGAGCACTATTTCTATGCCAACCCGCTGGAAAGTGACGGCACCCCGACCCGCTGGGAATGGCACACCTGCCCATGCTGCACCATGAACGTGTCGCGCCTTGTGGCCTCGGCCGGGCAGTATTTCCTCTCCACCGCCGAGAACGGCGTGGCCTTCCACCTATATGGCGGCATCGCTTCCGAGGTTGAGATCGCCGGCACCAAGGTCAGCCTGCGTGAAGTGTCTGACTACCCTTGGTCGGGCGACATCGCCATCCATGTCGAGCCGAAAACGCCGGCCCAGTTCGAACTCAGGCTGCGCATCCCGGGCTGGTGCACCGAAGCAAAGGTTTCGGTCAACGGTGAGGCAGTTGACGTTGCCGGAGCGGAGCGCGGCTACCTGACTATCGACCGGCAGTGGCAAAAGGGCGATGTGGTAAGCCTTGACTTACCTATGCCGCCGATGCGGCTCTATGCCCATCCCGGCGTCATCATGGATGCAGGCCGGGTGGCGCTGAAACGCGGTCCCTTGGTCTATTGCCTCGAGGAAGTCGACAATCCCGGGGGACGTGTGCAGCGGATCAAGCTGCCGCGCGATGCCCAATTGCATAGCGAAAGAAGCAATCTTTTCGACGGTATCGTCACACTCAAGGCGGAAGCCACCACCATCGACGAGAGTGACTTCCACCAGCTTTACCGCGCTATGCCGCCTCGGGAGACACAATCGACCCTCACTGCAGTCCCTTATTTTTTATGGGCTAACCGCGGACAAGGCTCGATGGTCGTATGGGTGCCAGAAGCTGTTGGGTGAGGTGCATAGTTTTAGATAATGGCGGCTCCACGCGCGCTACACGCCAAACAGGCCCGTCCGCTTACCACCACACGGGCGGTCCCGACATCCGGGCGACGCCTCCAAAGAGGCCAGCCAGGGCACCAACGCCGATAGTCAAAGGGATGCTCGGCGTGCCGGTGTAGCGGCGCCAGCGGAATAAAGATCAGCGCACCACCAAAGCCTGAAAACGCGCGGGCCGTCCTGCAATACAGCGGCAAGCGCCACGAAGACCGGGTTTTTGGTTTCAAACAGCCAAGGCACAGTTGTTGGCGGCTGGCCGCCTGTCTTTCATCGGCCAAGCAGGATAGCGGCTTTCGGCGGGGCGCATACTCGAGCGCCACATCGTTCCGTCACTTGGGTCCAAGCGTGCCAACTCACTAGGCAAAAGGCCTGTTCCGCAATCGCCAGTCAGATGGCGCCAGCCCAGTCGCCTTCCGGAATTGGGTCGAGAAGTGGAAGGCTGAATTATAGCCGAGATAACCGGCGATCGCCTTGACCGAATTGTCCGAGTTGCGGAGCAATTCGCAGGCGCGGCGGATACGGACGTCGGTTTGATATTGCTTGAGTGAAGTGCCCATCTGCTGGCGGAAAAGGCGACGGAGCGTGGAGTAGCTGATGCCCAGTTCACCCGCCACGGTTTCAAGCGCCGGAACGTCGCCGCTTTTCTCCATCAGGAGGCGCCGCGCACGTTCCACGAGGCGAACACGGCCTTGCTCTTCGACGTCCTTTGACTGGCACAATTGCGCCAGTAACTGCAGCCCAAGAGTCGAAAGGGCAGGCTGGTGCATGAGTGGGTCCTCGCGCGCCAAACGATGAATCGCAGCGAAGATGGCCTCTGCGCCCTGACCGGCGCGCCACACAGGCTGTTCAGGTGCTATCAGGCCCATTTCGAGTACCCGATCAAAGGCTGTTCCACGGCACTCGATCCAACTCTCGACCCAGCCAGTTTCCTTATCGGGTCCGAAACGATGCCACACACCGGGGAACAAGATCATTATGTCGCCCGCCTCGACGGCATGGATCCTATCCGGATTAGGCGCGCATTGTAGGCGCCCACGGCCTTGGCTGATCAACGCAAATTGGTAGGCTTGGAGCGTGCGACCTTTTTCCCAGACAAAGTGATGGTCGTCGGGGTGGCGCACCGGAGGATAGACGGAGCCAGTTGATATCTTGGTGTAGCCGGTGGACAGCGCCGTGCAGCCCCAAGCCTCGCAAAGGCCGCTTTCCGGCAGATAAGTAAAGTAATCCGCCTCGTTCATTGATCAGTTTTCGTATGCATCAGATCACTATGCGCAAGTGGTAACGGCTTTCCAAGCATTCGTCGAGTGCTATGGTCTTGCTCAAGGTCAGTTTTTGAATGACCGCGCCAAAGGCGCACCGTGCCGCTTCAAAACGCGGACTTAGGGAGGAGTGCATGAAGTCAAGCGAGCGGGCCCAGTCGGGGGCGCGACCGTTGAAAGTCGGTTTGTTCGGTATTGGGCTCGAGGCTTACTGGCCGCAGTTTGAGGGCCTACAGGCACGGCTCGAGACCTATGTCGGCGTTGTTGCTGGCAAACTCGCGCGGGCGGGCGTCGAGGTCGTTAATCTTGGCCTGATCGACAGCCCGCAAAAGGCGGTTGAAGCGGGGCATCAGTTCCGTGCTGCCGATGTAGATCTCATTTTCCTTCATGTCACGACCTATGCGCTTTCATCCACCGTGCTGCCCGTAGTACGGCGCGCTGGTGTGCCTGTTGTCGTGCTTAATCTGCAGCCAGGTAAAGCAATCGACTATGCAAGCTTCAATCGCCTGGGCAATCGTACGCAGATGACGGGCGAGTGGCTGGCCTTTTGCGCTGCCTGCCCGGTGCCGGAAATCGCCAATGTGTTTACCTGTGCTGGTATCCAGACGCACCAGATCACGGGCGTTCTGGAAGGGGATGCGCATGTGGATGCGCAGATCGAGGACTGGATCGAGGCGGCGCGTGTTGCCCATGTGATGGCACATAACCGGCTCGGCGTGATGGGGCACTACTATGGCGGCATGCTCGACATCTATTCCGATCTGACGGCCCAGTGTGCGGCGTTCGGAACGGTGGTCGATTTCCTCGAAATCGATGAACTGGCGCTGCTGCGCCGCCAGTTGAGCGAAAGCGAAACCGACACCATGCTGGCGCGGATCGAGACGGAATTTTCCATTGAGCCGGGCTGTGACCCGCAAGAGCTGCGGCGGACTGCCGCCACGGCGGCCGCGCTCGAAAAACTGGTGCAGCAGCACGACCTTGGCTCCATGGCCTATTTCTATGTCTCGGTGCCGGGCCACGAGCATGAGGACATTATCTCGTCGGTGATCCTGGGCTGCTCGCTCCTGACCGCATCGGGCGTGCCCGTTGCTGGCGAATACGAGATCAAGAATGCCCAAGCCATGAAGATCATGGATAGCTTTGGGGTGGGCGGCTCATTCACCGAATACTACGCCATCGACTACAATGACGACGTGGTGCTGATGGGCCATGACGGTCCCGGCCACATCAAGATCGCGCAAGGCAAAATCAAGGTGCGGCCGCTGGAGGTTTACCACGGCAAGGTGGGTAAGGGCGTTTCGGTTGAAATGTCGGTGCGGCATGGGCCGGTGACGCTGCTGTCGGTCATCGAGCGGCAGGGCAGGGTCGAACTGCTGGTCGCCGAGGGCGAGTCCGTCCCCGGGCCAATCCTTGAAATCGGCAACACCAATAGCCGCTACCGCTTTGCCAATGGCGCGAGGGCCTTTACCGAAGGCTGGAATGCAGCCGGGCCGGCGCATCATTGCGCCGTGGGAATAGGGCATATAGCGGGCCGGATCGAAAAATTGGCCAAGCTACTCGATCTCAAGTTTACGCAAGTGGCGTGAGGAAAAAGTTCAACAAGGAGGAGGATCCAAAATGAACTCTCGAAAGACTATGCGATCAATAGGAACATTGGTGGGGCTGATCGGCCTTGCAGCGCCAGTCGTGGCACAGGACGTCGGCATCACGCCGCCGCCCGAAGTGGCGCAGTTCGCCCCCATCGAGGCAGGCAGCGGGGAGGGGCTGACCATCGGCTTCACCCAATTGGGCCTGGGCGTCCCGTTTACCGAAGCGCTGCAGCGCTGCATGGAAGCGGCGGCTGAAACATCGGGCGCCAATCTTGTCACCTGCGATTCCAAGTTCGACGCCGCAGCGGCACTCGATTGCGCACGCCAGTTCCGCACGCAGAATGTGGACGGGCTCGTGACCTTCCAGGCCGACGCAGCAGCCGCTGCCAATATCTGCGCCGAAGGCCCGCAAGTGCCGGTCATCGCCATCGATATCGAGCAGCAGCCGTGCCAGACCGCCTTCGTGGGCGCGGCGAACGTTTATGCCGGCGAGATCGTGGGCTACGCGCTGGGCGAGTACTTCAAGGAAAACTTCGATTGCCACTATGACGCCTGGGTGTCGCTGGAATCCCTCGCTGTGGGGATCGTGAACGATCAACGCATGGGCGGGATGCGCGACGGCTTTGCCAAGGTGTGTGGCGAAGTGCAGAACCTGCGCGTAATCGATACAGGTGCCGGCGGACAGGCCGATACGGCACAGCGCCAGGTCACCGACACGCTAACGGCCTTGCCGGGCGCGTAGCGCATCATCACCGTGGGTATCAACGAGGACGTCATCACCGGCGCTTTGGCTGCCGCCCGTTCGCAGAACCGCACCGATGCGCTCTACCTCGGCGCCCAGAACTTCGATCCGGGCAATTGCCAGATCTGGACGGCACCGAACTTTATCGCCACGTCGGCCTATTTTCCGGAAAAATATGCCGAGCTGATCTTCCCGAACCTGATCAAAGCAATCAAGGGCGAAACTATCGCCGCGCAGATCCTGGTGCCCCATGAAGTCATCAACAAGGACAACATGACCCAGATCTATCCCGAGACGAACTGCTGATGGCTGAGGCGACTTTTCTTTCCGTTCGCGGTATCAGGAAGTCGTTTGGTCCGGTCAAGGTCCTCCACGGCGTGGACCTTGACCTGGCCGCAGGCAGCGTCACCGCCCTCTTGGGCGAAAATGGCGCGGGAAAATCGACCTTCGTGCGCATCCTGGCGGGCGACCATCAGGCGGACGAAGGCTCGATCATGGTCAACGGCACCGAGGCGAACTTCCGCACCGTTGCGCATTCCCGCGACGCCGGCATCCGGCTGATCGCCCAGGAAATCGCCGATGCACCGACTTTGAGCGTTGCCGAGAATATTGCGTTGGGCGCCTTGCCCAACAGGTTTGGCTTTGTTGATCGTGCGGCCATGCGAGATATGGCCCGGAAGGCGCTCGATGCCCTCGGGGCCGATCTGCCGCTCGATGCCCTAGTGTCGACGCTGCGGCTGGGCGAGCGCCAGATCGTCGAGATCGCCCGCGCCACGGCTGGCGCTTCACGCTGCCTGATCTTTGACGAGCCAACGGCTGCCCTGTCGGACGCTGAAACGCGCCGGCTCTTTGCTTTGATCAAGCGCATGCAGCAGTCCGGCGTGGCCATTCTCTATATCACGCATCGGTTGGACGAGGTTTTCGCCATTGCCGACCGCGTTTGCGTGCTGCGCGACGGGCGCGTATCCCTCGACACCGCAACCCGCGATGTGGACCAGAACAAGGTTGTCACGGCCATGGTGGGGCATGCCATTGCCGCCCATCATGATCGCCATAGCGTGGATGCCAGCGGCCTTGAGCCGCTGCTGTCGGTGGATAAGTTGGGTTCTGCCCATTTCAGCGATGTCGACCTTTCCGTCGCGCCAGGCGAGATCGTCGGCGTTTATGGCAAGATCGGTTCGGGCGTACCGGAACTGGCAAGCGCACTGTTCGGTGCTGCGCCTTATCAGAAAGGCTCGGTGAAAGTCGCTGGCGAGACGGTCAAGTTCGGCCATCCCGCCGAGGCGGTAGCGCACGGGATCGGGTTCCTGCCGGCTGATCGCGCTAGCGAGGGGCTGTTGCGGCCGCGCTCGGTGGCAGAAAATCTGGCGGCGCCCAGTTGGCGGCGATTGGCCAAGGGCGCGATGATTTCGCGCTCGGCCGAAGCGAGGGCGTTCGGCAATTGGCACCGCATGTTAAAGGTCCGCTCCCGTGCTGATGGGTCGGAGCAAATCACCACTTTGTCTGGCGGCAATCAGCAAAAGGTGCTGCTTGGCCGTTGGCTCGAAGCTGGTTCCAAACTTTTGCTCCTGGTGGAGCCTACGCGCGGTGTCGATGTCGGTGCACGGCAGGAAATTTATGCAGTTCTGCGTGATCTGGCGCGACAAGGACACGGGATCATGATGGCAAGTTCAGACTACGAGGACATCACGGAAGTGGCCACGCGGGCGATTGTGATGGTGCGCGGCCGGATCGTCGCGCATCTCAAACAGGACGACATAACAACGGAGCGGCTGACCGAGGCCGCAGGAGGCGGCGTACATGCCTGATCAAGCTCCCATCGCTGCGGGCAGCGCGGAACTGAACGCACCATCATCCAGCGCAAGGCGGCGCATGGAGGCCCCAGAATGGGGCGCGCTCCTGCTGTTCCTTCTGGCCGAGATGGTGTTTTTCACCTTCAACTCGCCCTACTTTCTGACTTGGCCCAACTGGGTCAACATCATCACCGCCCTGTCGATCACCGGCATTTTGGCAGCTGGCGGTACGATCCTGCTGATCGCCGGCCAGTTCGATCTTTCGGTGGGCAGCGGGACGGCGTTCGTGGCGCTTATGTTTGCCATTGCGGCGCAAAGCCTCGGTATCCTCCCAGCCACAGGCGTCGCCCTGCTGGTTGGTGCCGGCATTGGCATCCTCAATGGTTTTCTGGTCACCGTCGTGGGTGTCAATGCGCTGATCACTACCCTGGGCACTCTTGCCATTTTCCGCGGCTTGACCTTGTCCATCGGCGGAGCCAGCAGTGTGCGCATCAATGGCTTTGACTGGGCGATCGCCCGACCATTCTTTGACATTCCCCTTTCGGCAGTGCTGTTCCTCGTCGTTGCCGTCGTCGTTGCCATTGTGCTGGCACGCACCGTTTTCGGTCGCACCATTTATGCCATTGGTGCCAATGAGAACGCCGCCCGGCTGGTCGGTATCCGCACTAAACGCACGCTGTTCTTCGGCTTTGTCATTTCCGGCCTTTGCATGGCGGTGACTGGTCTTGTCAGCGCCTCCCAGCTCGGATCAACGTCAGGTACCACCGGCACTGGCCTTGAGCTTGCGGTGGTCACAGCTATCATCCTGGGCGGCACCTCGCTCAAGGGTGGTACCGGCAGCATGTTCGGAACGATCCTGGGATTGTTGATCGTCGGCGTGCTGAACAACGGCATGACGCTGATGAATATCAACTCCACCTGGCAGCAAGTGGCAGCGGGTACGCTGCTGATCCTTGCTGTGTCCTTCGACCAGATCCGCCAGCGCTTCATCCGCAGCTAGGAACCGCCCATGTCGCCCTCCAATTGCTTCCGCATTCTCGACTCCGTCGAGATCGCGATGCGCGATGGAGCGATCCTGCGGGCAAATGCCTGGTTGCCGGGCAAGGAGGGGGCCTGGCCAGTGTTGCTGCAGCGCACGGCCTATCGTAGAGACGATGCCTTCGGAACGCAGTATATCTCGGCGCTTGAGTTCATGGCGGCGCTCCGGCGTGGCTATGCGGTGGTCGTGCAGGATACGCGTGGCCGCTACGCCTCCGATGGCGCTTTCATGCCTTTCGAAACGGAGGCCGAGGACGGCGCCGATACGATTGCCTGGCTTCGCGAGCAGCCTTTCTGCAATGGCGAGGTAATGATGTTTGGCGGCTCCTATGTTGGTGCTACCCAAGTGCTCGCCGCCACAGGACGTCCTGAAGGCCTCATTGCCGTCTCGCCCCATCTCACCACGGCACGACATGGTGAAACCTGGACGTATCGCTCCGGAGCCGTTGAACTCGCTTTCCTGCTGTTGTGGATCATCGAATCTCTCGCCCCCGAGGACCTGCAACGCCGTCTTGAAGCGATACCTCCTCAAGAGGTAGCCCGCGCCACGCGGCTGCTCGCCGAATTCCAGTGTGATCCCGCCGCCGCCTTTGCACGCCTCCCTATTATTGATGATGACCTGGTGGCCCTTGCACCTTACGCAGCCCGGTGGTTTGTGAATGATCGGGCGTCGCGCGCCGCGGGGGACATCGAGCATCTGGAGGCGCTGAAAGCCTCGCGCATTCCATACCTCGTCAGCTGCGGCTGGAACGATTTGTTTCTTGAAGGCGCTCTCGAGCTCTTTGCCATAGTGCGCTCCCGCTGGAACGAAGCGGAACGAGTTCCCGATCGCCTGGTGATCGGGCCGTGGTCACATGGCAATCCTTCGGATTGGCAAGGCGATGCTTGGCTTGGCTATTCCGCTTCCACTGCCGGCCTGTCCGACGAGCAGCTCCGCTTCTTCGACGCTGCGCGCGCAGGTACGCCTCCGAACACAGCCATGGTGCGGTACTTCCGGTCAGGCTCGAACACATGGCACGCCGCGCCGGACTGGCCCCTACCTGGATCGGAAAAACAGCAATTGTTCCTTGGCGAAAATAGTTTGCGCGAGGCACCGGTTGCCGGCTCGTCGTCCCTAGGCTTTCGTTCCGACACATTGCTTGATCCGGTGCCAACAACAGGTGGCGCCAACTTCGTTCCCGGCCTGCTCCTAGGACGTAATTCGGGTCCGAAGGATCAAGCAACGATCGAGAGACGAGGGGATGTCATGCTGTTCACCTCATGCGTCCTCAAAGACGATCTTGAGGTCACTGGTCTAGTCGAGGCGGAGCTCTGGGTTTCCGCAACTGGGGCAAGTGCCGACTGGACCGCGAGACTTTGTGTCGTTGATGAAGACGGGCGCAGCATAGGGCTGGTGGACGGTATCATCCGCTTAGATAGGATTGACATACAGCCGCAGAGAGTGAGCATCCGGGTCGGCCATGTCAGTCACTTATTTGCTCGTGGGAGCCGGATACGCCTGCAAATTGCGTCGTCCAACTTCCCCCGCTTTGACAGGAACCCGCAATCGGGCGTGCCTCCGACCTTGGCGACGGAAGCCGACTTCGTGCCTGCAACACACACCGTGTACTTCGGCTCGTCTACACCAAGTTGCATTTTCCTGCCGGTGATTTCAAATGCCAACCCGCAGCTACCTACTTTCTACTCGGAAGGTCGTTAGCGAGGCTGGAACGAGAGGCGTATTGCCTGTTCACCCCAGCGGCAGCTTTGAATATCTGGCTGCCGATGCGAGCACACCTAGAATGGCGCGCCTTGCTACCGGTCAATGTAGACCCTCATGCGGACCTCAGTGCTTGAAGGCGTTCATAACGCCTCCGGCCAAAGTTGCGCTGAGCGGAAGCTCCTCAAGCAACGGCCGGCGTGCCCATTCTTTGGCATGAAGCCATGAATGTTTATGAGCTATATGCAGTCGGCTGAGAAATCCTCTGGACCGGCTGACAGTATCTGCGCGGTCAGCTTTTCGATGGAGTCGATGGTCATTGTGCTTTTGATACTGCTGGCGCTTTCGCAAACCTGTAAAGCGAATTCGGGATCCTCATGATATATTCTCTGATAGTAGCCCTGCGCCCGAGGCTCCAGTTCCTTTGCCGCTATCAGGTGGGCCTCGATCCGTAAAAAGGCTTTGTCGATGGCCTCATCGACATCTGATGTGTCTTGATCGCAAAATTGCCGGGCTGCCTGCATTTCGGCGAAAATTCCCCAAATGCATTTAGCCGAAATTCTCGGCTTCGCGTCGTTATCCAATTGAGCGGCAGCCCCGCGCGAGATGGGCTTCGAAGTTACGGGTTGATTGTCTGAAGATCCCAACTCCAAGCCTGATGCAAGAGTGTCGGACACTGCCATTCGCAACAACTCAGCTTGCTCGGCTTCGATCAAATCGGCTTGAACGTTACTGCTGCAAGATCCCCGTCAAGCAACTGTGCGTAAAACATAAGCGCTGCAAGGTAGCTGCCGTATACCGATGGTAGGCTGCAGTCTGCGTAAAGTGAGAAATTTGGCTGATCCGCTTGCACCTTCTCCCAGACAAGGCCCACGTTGATGAGATCGACGTCAGTCGTCTCAGCGAGCCATGCGTGCTGCTGCTGGATAGCTTGGTGCATCGCAGCCGACGCAGCAGCGTTCCAGCTCAGGTCCGCCGGACACTGCTCGGTGTAGCGCCAGGTCACGAACATCGCAGGCGACGCTGCAGCCTGCTTTGCTTTCTCGATCAGATCGGCGGCTGGTCAGAGCCATTTGCCCCAGTTCGGACGGTCGATCTGCTCGTTGCTTTGCGCCTGCAACACAACATGGTCCCAACCTTGGGCGAGCAGCGCGTGAACCTGCGGATCGCGCCGTGGAAGGTCGTGCTTTGGTCACCTGACCCGTGCATTTCCATGCGAAGTTTGTTGGCATAACCTGCAGAGTCCGCGATGTGGAGCAGCGTTTCTGGCATGTCATTCGAAAAAGTGCGCGCACTCCCAATGAACAGGACCGACCGCTCTGGTCGTTGATCCAGCAGATAAGTGATGCGCTTTGCCAGGCTAAACGGTGGCACGAAGAGGAGGATCAGCCCCAAGGCGAGTGTTGACGCGCTTGCTAGAATAGACGGACGCATTCTTTCGCCTTCTTGACGGAAGGGTTCAGCATCGTGCACTTCTAGCCGCTCAGCAACATACACAATTGGCTAGCCTAAGCGTCGCGTTAACCGCCAATCGGAGCTGCGGGAGGTTTTGCTGCCGCAGCGGCCGCACGGTTAAATGTTGTTGTACCGCCGTCAGGAGGCGCGCTATGCCGCTACCGATGAGCGCTTTCGATTTTGTATGATCAAGCCTACCTCTGGCGTGTGACGCGTTCCCCACTCGCATAACGGCGCCAAAACTTCGGCCAAGCTCTGGCCGAACTCGGTTAGTTCGTATTCAACATGTGGTGGCACTGTCTTGAAGTCGACGCGACGAACGATGCCGTCATCAACCAGCTCCTTTAGATGCTGGATCAACATCTTCTCGCTTACATTCGTCACGAGTCTGCGCAGCTGTCCAGTGCGCTTAGCGCCACTGGCCAAGTGATAAAGGATGAGTGGCTTCCACTTGCCTCCGAGGACTTCAAGAACAGCTTCCAGACCACATCGGAAACTCGCCTCAGCCATGGTGATCTCCTAAAATATGATACTTACCAAATAGTCGGTACTAGATTGTATGTCTGTGCTGTCCTAACTGGATTGGACAACGATGTCGACGGGCTTCGTTGATCCACAAAGGCGCGAACCCGCGGCTAGCGCTGCCAACATCGTGAGCAGACATGAGCAATCCAAATCATCCCTTGCTGGAGCCTATCCGCCTGGGCGACGTCGACCTGCCCAACCGTATCATCATGGCTTCCATGACCCGCGCCCGAACCGAAAACCCGGGTTTCGTTCCCAATGCGCTCCAAGCTCAATACTATGCCCAACGCGCCTCGGCCGGCCTTATCCTCACTGAAGGCACTTGGCCAAGCCGCGAGGGTGTAGGCTTCATCGACGTACCTGGTCTTTATACGCAGGAGCAGACTAACGGGTGGCGCAGGGTCACCGACGCCGTACACGAGGCGGGAGGACGCACCTTCGTCCAACTCGGCCATACCGGTCCAGCATCACATCCCGATCTGCTCGATGGTGCCTTGCCACTTGCGCCATCTGCCATAAACCCCGGTTTGCAGGCTTTTACTCCAGCTGGCTTCAAGGACACGGTAGCGCCAAAGGCAATGGACTTGAGCGACATTGCTCGGACTGTTGAGGACTATGCAAAGGCTGCCCGCCTGGCTCAAATTGCTGGCTTTGACGGGGTTGAACTACATGGGATCAACACCTTTCTAATCCCGAGCTTCCTCTATGAGAACCTGAACCATCGAACGGACAAGTATGGTGGATCACCCGAGAACCGCGCCCGGATTGTTCTTGAGATTGTAGACGCGATGGTTGCTTCCTGGGCATCAGGTCGTGTGGGGGTCAAGCTGAGCCCCGGGTTAACTGGTGTCGGGAACTTCATCGCCGGAACTGAACGCTCAAAACCTTTGAATACCTGATAGATCAACTGTCGAGGCGGCATCTGGCCTATCTACAGCTGATGAACCCAGTTAACGATCTATCCGGGACACCTCTGCAAGTTTTTGGGCAGGACGTCGCGAAGTATTTCCGGCCACTTTATTCCGGCACTCTGGTCGCCAATGGCGGCTACACCTTCGAGACGGGTAATGCTCTGATCCAAGATGGTTTCGCTGATGCCGTCGCTTTTGCAGCCCCATTCATCTCGAACCCGGACTTGGTGGAGCGCTTTAGCGACAATCTTCCGCTCGCCTCAAGCGACCGGGACACATATTACGGCGGCGGCGCCAAAGGCTACGTAGATTATCCGAGAGCCTTGAACCATAACGTCTCAGCATAAAGCACGATCAGCTCTTACCTTGGCTGGGCGGCGGGCATGTTCGTGTCCGTCGCTGTGCCGATGCTGACATCGGAATATCATCTGTAGTTGCTAGTCGCCGTTTCGGGGCGACTCGTCATCAAAATTGGGAGCTATGGCCCTGGCTCTACGCCGCCCTGGCCTCCTAAGCGCCCTTCGGCCTAAACGTCGTGCGCCAAGACTAGCAGATTGCGATCCGGGCCAAGTGAACCAGCGATCCCGCCGATCACATCCGTCCAGCTCTCACTGGCGAGATCCTCGGGCAGATCAAGGCTCCTTGCGTGTCCCGGCGACAGATCTGCCGCGACCAGCAAACGTATGCCGTTGTGCTCGCGCAAATAAGCAAGCGTGCCATCGCCCATCGCGACCGGCTCATAGCTTCCGCTTGTAAAGAGCTCGGGATATTGCTGGCGGAACCGCAGCAAGGTTCTCGTCAGCACGATTTTTTCATCGCCTTTCCCCGGTTCGGCGCTCCTACGTCGTAGTGCATCGAAGTCCACCGGCCGGCGATTATCGGGGTCCACAAAGCTCTGCTCCCAGTCTTCGGCACCGCGATAAATGTCCGGCACACCGGGGCTCGTCAGCTTGATGGCTACCTGCAGCAATCCCTTCCGGCGCCCTGCCTCGGCCAAGGGGGCGCGCGTCTCTTCAAAGCGGCTTATGAACTCATCGTTGCTCAACGCGCTGTCGACAAGTGAATTTACGGCCGTTTCATAGGGCATGTTGTTGACGCCCCAATCACTGCGCTCCCGCGCCTCGCGGAGTGACTTTTCCAAGGCGCCCTTAAGCCGTTCGGCCAACGCGCCGCGCTCGCCAGCGACAGGCCAGCCACCGTGCAAGAGCTGGAAGAATAGATATAGATCATTGGGGTGAATGCCCTCTGGCGCCAGCAGGTCGCGCCATTGCTTGACCGCACTGTCCCAAACGTCGGGCAAGTCCGCGATAGCGCTGATCAGAGCCCGTGTGTCTTCGCCACGTTTGGTGTCGTGCGTCGATGTGCCGAGCAGGCAAAGAGGATAGTGTTCTTGGCGCTGCCGGTTGGCGTCGTGAAATGCCGCTATATCAAGCGAGAACCGATCGGGATGCGCGCCCACCTCATTAAGAGCCAGTAACCGGTTGTAGCGGTATACGGCCGTATCCTCGAGACCCTTGGCCATCACTGGCCCGGTATATTGCTGGAAGCGTCCCAGCGCTGTGGCAACCAGCTTAGGATCATATTCAGGCCCCAAAGTCCCAAGTAGCAGGCTTTCCAGAAAATCGAACTGGGCAGTAGGATAGTGGGCTCGAAACTGGCGGGCCCTCCCAATGGCAAGGCTCAATTCGCGCTTGTCGCGATCATTGATGCCGCGATCATCGATATAGGTCCGATACACGCCTAGATGGGCAATAATCTCGCGCATGGCTTTGCGCAGACCATTGTGTGTCAGATCTCTGGTGGCAGCCACGGACGAAGCCAGATCCGTCAAGTGCGTAGCGAGGCCGAAAAGCTCTGCGGATAGTTCGTGCTCCATGACGCGCAGCTTGCAGTGATAGGCCTCATCGTGGGGCGTACGCACCTCACCGACGAAATCGCCATACGTCCGGGTTACCTGTTGTTCCCCGGCTTGATTGGTGAGGACGCGCGTCAATTGCGCGCCAAATTCGTAGCCGGTGGTGCCATCGATCGGCCAATCAGGTCTTAAGGGCTCGTGCGGCGCCAGGATTTTTTCTATCGCCAGGTAAATGGGCCGAGGCGACTTGTGCTTGAGTTGGTGGAGATATGCCGTAGGGTCGAGCAGCCCATCAACGTGATCGATCCGCAGTCCTTGAACCAGACCCTCTTCGATCAATGAAAAGATTACCTGGTGTGCATGGTCGAACACATCGGGCCGGTCGATGCGGATGCCAGCGAGCTCGCTGTTGATGAAGAAGCGCCTGTAGTTGATTTCGTCATGCGCCGAGGAGAACTGGAACAGTCGCCAATGCTGGTTTTCAATCAGGCTGTCCAACGCCGCCCAACTGGTCGGCTCACCTTTATTGCCGTTCATGGCGGCCATAGCGGCATCGGCTGACTCATAACGCTTCAGTATCGCATCTTCGTCCTCAACCCGTATCGGCAGCTTCTCTTTGTCGTAAGCCCATACTGCCAAACCGTCTGCCTCTGCCTTGAGCTGCAGATTTCCGTTGGTGAGCGCTTCCATGTAGCTGGTGCCCAGGAACGGCACCATCAGCTTGCCGGCAAGATCAGGGCGCCGCGGCTTCCAGTTGATGTCGAACCAATCAGCATATGGGCTAGCGCTGCCGTGCTTGAGCACGTCGAGCCACAGCCAGTTCTGCGAACCACCGACGCCCATGTGGTTGGGCACAAAATCCAAGATTATGTCCAAACCGGCATCAGCAAGCGCTCTGGCGAGCTCGCGGAAATCTTCGATCGTGCCGAGCTCCGGATTGATCAGGGTATGGTCGACCGTGTCATAGCCGTGCGTGCTGCCGGGTTGTGCCTTTAGGATCGGTGACAGATAGGCGTGACTGATTCCCATATCGGCGAGATAGGGGACCAGTGATCGAGCTCGTTGGAAGTTGAAGTCTTTGTTCAGTTGCAGGCGATAGGTTGCGCGCAGGGACGTCATGTTAGCAGGGGCTCCAGGCATTGCCAGTCAACGGACCTAGACCGTTTGAGTTGCGCGTATCCGCCCGGCGTAACCTAGCCTTTAACTCTCGCCTCAGTGCTTTGGACACATGATCCGCCTTGTGGCTCTATCCGTTATCTGGAAGAGAACTTGTCGCAGGCAAGTGTGCCAACGCGTCGTATCAGGTGACTCATGCTGCTGATAATTTTTTTGGTCCTGCTGCTTTTGCTGGTCCAGGTTTTTCTGCCCGGCAAATATCTGACGGACCAGATCGGGCCACAGGGTCAGATGGGTCCGCGCGACGACTTGCCCGAACCCTCTCGCGACCTGGGCCGCGCCCGCCGCGCCCTGGCCAATCTGCAGGAAACGCTTCCGATTTTCCTAACGCTGGCGATATTGTGCATCGTCTACAATGAACAAGGCTGGCTGCCACTCTTGGGCGCTGTTGTCTACCTTGTCTCCCGCATAGCGCACGTCATCTGCTACATGCGCGCCATTGCCCCGTGGCGTTCGATCTTCTTTCTCCTCGGGCTGATCGGCAATGGCATAATGGGAATTGCGCTCCTGCCTCACATCTGGAGCTAGCAAGCGTGAAGGCTCTTGCGAAAAGACGCTATTGCCTTTAGACACAGCCTCGCCTGAAGGGGTTTAGCTCAGTTGGTAGAGCATCGGTCTCCAAAACCGAGGGTCGTGGGTTCGAGTCCCCCAGCCCCTGCCAGGCACAAATCATTGACCTTGTTGAAGTTTCTTTGTTCTTGATTGCAGAACAAAAAGATCGGTTAGACGCATCTGACCGATAGGTTAGACACTTTCGTTCCGCTTACGGTCCATCGGCACGACCTTTTCGCCTTGGTCGCGGTAGGCATTTTGAACCGTGTCAGCCATCTCTTTCAGCATCGATCGGCGCTTGGCCCGCCGCGAATAGTGCTCGGTGATCGTCTCTGATCCATGCCCAAGCAGATGCTTGACCTTCTCCCCCTCATATCCCGCCTCAGCGAGAATCGTCGCCACTGTATGACGAGCTCCGTGGAAGGTGATCCCAGGCGCGACCTTCCCTTGCTCGAGTAGGGTATCGCGCCACTTGCCCCATGACGTCCTAAATCCGTCTGGCGTCCATGGCCGGCCACGGCTGTTGACGAACAACGTCATGGCCAGGTCATTGATGATTTCGCTTGGGCGCTTCGCCTGCTGCGCTTCCCAGTGCTCCGCCCGCCACTTGCTGAAGCTGGTCAAGATCGTCCAGAGATCGTCGCAGACAGGCAATTCCAGCGATCTGCGGGTCTTGCTTGTGGTGAGAACAACAAGACGTTCCTGCAAGGCGCTACGAGGCATCTTGAGTATGTCGCCCTCTCGAATCCCAAGATAGGCGGCCATGGCAATCGGGCCCGCCAAGTAGATCGGAGCCCGCAGTAGCTCTGCGGCCTCCTCTGCCGCCCATGGCCTGTTGGCCTCTGCCAATGTGGCTGGGCGAGCAACAGGACTCACGTCCTTTGCAGGATTGTCCCGCATGTGACCGTACTCGACGCCGAAGGTGAAAAGCATCTTCATGCAGACGGTGGTTTGGTTGGCGAACTTAAACCCATGTTTATCGCGAGCACGGTCGCGCATGTGGACCAGCACTGGCGTGGTGAACCGCTTCAGGTCTTGGTCTAGGACCGGGGCGAGCGAAGTGAACACCCGTTCGTAGTCCGCTTGGGTTCGTTCGCGCAGGCCTTTCCAGTGCTGAGACTTAGCTTTGTATTCTTGAATGAGAATGCGCAGCGTTCCTGCGACCGGGGTCAGAGGCTTGTAAAGTGCGTCCAAGCGGGCAATCTCCGCAACAAGCGCCGCACCCTTCAGATCCATGCTAATGGCGACTGACGGGGCACCCTTGCGGCGGTAATAGCGACGACGCCGGCCGTGGCGGTCGGTGTATTCCTTAATGCCGGTCACGCGGACCCTCATTGTACAGCGCCTCGACTATATCCATGCCATCTGAGGGCAGGGATTGGCTTAGGCTATCAAGCCACTCGTCAAGCCGCTGCCGATCGTAGCGCACGCAATTCCCGTAATTCACAGGTCGAACTCTCGCAGAGGACTCGAAACGAGCCACCGAAGGGAAGCCGCAGTAGCTAGCAGCTTCGTCCTTGGTGAGCATACGCTTGGATGGGGCAGGGAGCTTAACCATCCGCGCCTCCTTGACGGCCGTTGCTGCCAGGATCAATCATCGGCAGATGAACCCCCGTGATCGCCTCAGACTTAGCATGGACACGCTGCGCAATTACGAGGCCGGGGGCGTGGCCAGCTTGGAGAACTTGACGCTCATCCGTGACGAGATGGTGCACATCGAGACTTTGGGAATGGAACATTCCGAGCTCGCCATAGAGGCCGCCCAGATCATCGCCAGGTGGCAGGGATACGTGAACCGGCTTAAACTGGGGCTGCACTGAACTACGTGTCATGCTGCATCCCGTCCTGCCGCCTGCAGCACCGTCTCTGGTGTTCCTCCATCTATGTTCACAATCATGGGCTTGGGTTGATTGAAAGCCAGGTATGCCAAGATGATCAGGATCAGGGTCAGAACCGTGCGAATATCACGCAGCACATCCAATAATTGGAACTCATGGCTAGCCGTCAGATGATTGCGCCACATGGCGGGGAAGTTAACCCTGCGCCACGCCTGCCTTGCTCTTGCAATGTGATGGATGCGTAGCGCTCGGTCTTTGATCGGAGTGCGGGTCACGCTGCATCCCTCTCGCCCTGCATGGCGCGGAGGCCTTCGATCAAGCGCTGTTCTGCCGGGGTGACGACGAACTCAGGCGGTGGTGCATCCCATTCGCGGCGCCGTAGCAGCTCTTGCGCCATGGAGCGGATCATCCAGGCACGGTCGCGGACATTGCTCCCGCTCTTGGCGAGGGACTTTAACTGCTCCGTTGTCAGCGGCGGATCGTCACGGTGTGCCATTACCATCCCCCATCTGAGACAGCGCCAGTATTGCAAGACCATGTGGGGAGGTCATGGGTATGGCTCCCGGTAAAAAGCCGGAGTGCCATCATCCTTGACGAAGTGGGCTGGCAATTCATCCCGCAGGCAGTAGGGCAGCGCACGCTCCGAGACATGGCCGCAGACATGGCAAGCGCCATGCCCGGAGCAGAATGGCTTTTGAATGAAGCCGTCGCGGCAGACTTGACCCTTATCGTTGTATGAAGCGCATTGATCGCTCATGGCTTGGCTCCCTGTTGGAGGGTGGCGATAGGAGGGGTGGGGAGGGGTCTCCATGCCGCTGGCGCTACAACACCGAAACCTGGTGCTCGCCATTCCATATCTTCTCTGTCGAAATATCCCTCGCACACTGTGCGGAAATCGCTTTTGAGGTTTGGAACATGGAGCAAGATATCGCTCCAATCCTTCGGCGCTGTCTCAATGTCCTGCCACTCCCCCATTGCTTCTAGCGCAGGGATGGGGCGGGAGGCGCGGTCAGCTAAGATAGCGCGAGCGACGAGCTCGGCCCACCTATTGGGATCTGTAGAGCCGAGCGCTCGACCGGAGTTGATAACTCGGCGCCCTGCCTCCCAAACATCTTCTGGAATATCCTCGGGCTTGCTCATCTCTGGCTCCCTTCTGGCTGGGCGGCGATGGCGCGGAAGGCAAGCATGTAGCCGATGACTTCGGCCATCGCAGGCGGGTTGCTGTCCCCTAAAGCCTCGACGCGCTCTCGACGCTCATGCACGTCTTCGGTGCGCCAAGTATCCAGATCGAAAGTTGGGATGGTATCCGGGTGCCAATCACCTCGGGCCATTGCTGCCCTCTTGGCGCGGTCAATCGCGGATGGTCCCGTCTGCCAGGCGATCTCCAGTCTCGACAGGCTGGTGCAGGCAATAAGGTACACTCGCCGTCTTGGATAAGGCGCACCAACGTCCGAAGCGCCGAACTCAAATCGGGCGACGTGGTAGCCAGCTTGTGAAAGGTCGGCAGTGACTTCGGCTTCCCACGCTGCGTTGCCGGGCGGCTGCTCCACGACAAACCATTCTGCTCCGGCGTTGATCCCGGCACGGAGCATGTGCGGCCATAGGCTTTCGCCGTCGCGCTTTCCATGGATGGCGGCAGCAACGCTTGTGCGTTGGCATGGCGGGCCCCCAAAGATGACATCGGCGGCAATGGCAGGCAGAGTTGTGATGTCGTCATAGATCGGTGTTCCTGGGTGCAAGCGGGCAAGCTCATGACGGCGGCGTGGGTTCTTTTCGCACAGCGCGGCAATCTCGAAGTCTCCGGCACGTTTAAGGCCAAGACCGTGAAAGCCAATGCAGGAGAAAACGTCGAGCACTCGGATGTTGCTCATGGCGTCTCGCTCCTATTAGTGCTGAGAGCGGCGCGGATGCGGTCTGACATGATGTCGAAGACCTCAAGCGCCGAACGGTTGCTGATGCCAATGATGGGGCGAGTTAGTCGCTCAATCTGCTCATCGCTAACCGCTTCGGGCTTCGGGGATGGTGGGGTGGCGTAGAGGGGGATAGCGCCAGAGATGCTAAGAACGTGCTTTTCGTATTCACCAGGCTCATAGTCCTGAGGGTCGGTTAGGCGGCTGTAAAACGCCCACCCAGTCTGCCCAAGAACTTCATGCGTGACGGGGAGCATATACGCCACCGCCTCTGCTATCGGCTCTGGCGCGGGGGATGAGAGGGCGGCGGCGATCCTGTTGCGCAACCGCTCGTCATTAGTCCTGATCCGCAAATCGCTCTGCTCATTTACCAGCCCGTAATAGCCAGAAAGCTCGTCACGAACCGGCTTCCAGTCCTTCACCTCTCCCTGAATTGGAGAGCGCAGGGCTTGGAGGATGCCGTATGCCACTGCCTGTTCAGTGCTCATATCCGCAGCGTCTGAAGCTTGATTGGTCAACTCTACCAAGTCACTAAGCCATTTTGGCCAAGCATCGCAGTCCATAGCCTGATCAATTATTGCCGCTGGTTCTGCGCTCACTACTTCATCACTGACCGCCTCTATGCTGTTCATGGGGGTGGGGGTCGGATCGCGAAGGATCGGCTCGATCTGCGCGCGGACTTCTGCATTGCGCTTGGCGCGCTCGGGGCTGATGTTGGTCATGAGAGCATTGTCCACTTCTCGATCTTACGGGTTGCCGAATGCTGCTTCGGTCGCGGCGCAAAGCCAGCGGAGCGCATTGTCGGTTCTGGCCTGATGCCAAGGTGCTTTTTACGGACGCGGGCGCTGGCGGCCTTCTCTGCGACGTCCTCGCGGGTTTTCTCCCGGTGCTTGGCTCGAATGACCGGGAAGATGTTGCTCTCCCGATTGCCGTGGCCTTCGCCGGTCCAGTTGATCAGTGCAATACGATGGTCATAGTCGACCTGGTCGCTGGCTGTGATCTTGCGGCCGGAAAGGTAGCAGACGTCGTTCTCCCGCTCACGAACACGTAGCTTTACGCGATCGGGGATCTTGCTGTCGGGCGTTCGGCCAATCCATTCCGGCAGTGACCTAGCCATGGTCAGCCTCGGATCGCCCATGGGCGGAAAGCGTCACCAGAGGGCCATCGTCGGTCGGCTCGACCGTGAGATAGCCACAACGCTCCAAACTGCGCAGTGTCTTGTGGCCTGCCGCAGGGATATTGTCCTCTTGGCGGAAGCAATGTGATCCGCCGGCACTAGCAACACGCTCAAGCAGCTGACGCTCTTGGTCGGTGAGCTTACGCATTGGCTGACTTCCGCTTCTGCTTGATCGTGTGATCGATCTTGGCAATCGCTAGGAGCGCCGGTTTCAACTCTGCCGGGGCGCTATCGTAGGCCATCACCCGAGTTGCCTTGCCGCCGTTGAGGCGGGGTAGCAGGCCGCGCGGGATAAGCTCCCAGTTCGAAGGGTCGGTATTAAGCTTGTTGCCGTCCAGGCACTTGAGGCAGTGGCCCTCAGGCACAGGTCCGTTGGCTTGCTCCCAGAGATGCACATGTTTGTGCACCGGGCTGGTCTTCGCACCGGTCCAAGGGTTCACCTCGTCCACGATCATAATGATGTAGCCGTCCTTGCTATCGATGCGCTCATGGCCGGCGCCTTGAGTATTGTGCGGCAGCTGCCCTTTTCTGAACTGTGTCTTCTGAGCGTTCGGGTGGCGGCCACCTACGCCAGGAGGGCAGATCTTGCCCTTGTTCATGGGCGTCTGGCCTTTTACGAAGCAGCCGGTGCGCCCAGTCTTCCAGCCCCTGCGCTTGCGAAGCCCATGGAGGTTCAAAGCTGAAATTTCAGGCCGCTGGAACCGTTCAACAAACGCAGCGTGATAGTCGCTGATTACCATCATGCGGTTAGTTTCTAGCCAGGCCATTTCTTCGGCGGTGTAGCTGATCCCTTGCCCCCTCATTCACCAGCCTCTACCGTGACGGACTTGCCGATCAGCCCGGAAAGGGCAGGCCGGTAGCGGTCGCCATGTGTGGCTACGAAGGTGGCAGCCTTGAAAGTCAGGTCCGCGTTCTTGAGGATCTGTTCTGAGACAGCGACCAGCGCTTCCCCGCGCTTTGCCTCCTGCTCGATCTGCTCGGCTGTAAGGTTTTCCTCCGACAACCGCTCGAGCTGCGCAAACAAGTGGTCGTTCAAGTCTGAAAGCTTGTTTTTCATTCACGCAGCCTTCTTTGGTTCAGCGACTCGATCAGGAGCAGGAGGAACTTCAACCCAGCCATTGCCCTTGCGAGTGAGGATCACAGGCACCTGACGCCAGTTACCGAAGGTGTCGCAGGTGTACTTGGTGGTGAGGATGGAGGTCATGACGCCGACTCCCCGTTCGCCTCTGCAAACCCGGCGAGCACCTGGCTCAAGACAGCAGCGTCGTAGGGCGTTAGATACATCCAAAGCTCCTGCTTTGTGCCGTCCATCAGGTCGCGCTTGTAGATGACTTGAAGGGCCTCACCTTCGTCGTGCGAGATCCTCCACTGAGCTTCGATCTCGCCTGAGTAGTAAGCCAGAGTGAGGTTTTCGGAGCAGCCGCCTTTGGCGAAGAATGTACGCAGGCCCTTCATGGCAGCAGCCCTCCCCAGATTGGAGCATCGAACCGCATCCAGTAGGCAGCAGCGATCGCAAGCGCGAACCAAGTAATGCAGAGGGTGCTGTTACGGGCGGCGGTCATTGCCCAGCCTCAATGTTGTCGTGGTTCAGATCAGTGTCCCCTTCGACAGCAACACGGGCTTCCATGTCCTTGATGCGGTTCAGGGCAGGGGTGTTGCAGCCCATCCGGTCTAGGTAGTCGTCCATGAACTTCTTGTCGGCTGCGAGCTGCTCGGGCGTCTTGGGGACTGCTACCAACTTAGGCTTGCTGGACTTCCGGTAATCCGGGTCCTGCCAGCCATGCCGCAATGTCTTCAGTCCTGCTCTACGTGACATAGGTCAGCCTTCCTTGCCGCCAGGTGGCAGCATCTTGAGGTCGTTAAGGGTGCGTTGAACGAGGCCAGCCTTGTGGATCGTCTCGCGGGATACCAGACCACCGTTGCCGCCTTGCATATGGCCGCCGATGATTGCGCCGTTGTCGTCAAACTGGACGGACTTCGCGAGATCGGCGGAACGCTCGATCAGCTGGTGAAGAAGGGGGTGCATGGTTAGTAGTCACCCATGCTGGTGACGACATCGTCTTCGTCCAGGATGATCTTGGTGCCGCATGCCACATAGGCCCGCAGCTTCTGATCGATGTTGTAGAAGTGGCCAAAGCGTGTGGCCTTCTTCAGGTCTTGGTTTGCAATCGTGGCGGCGTATATCTTCCCATCGGGGTCGATTGCGAGGCGGTGCTGGCACCGATACTTCTCGCGAGGCTCGATGACCTCTTCTTCGTCCAAATAGATATGGGAGTATCCGCGATCCGCATGCTCAACGATGACGGTGATCACCTCGCCATAGCTTCCGTCGCTATGTCGGCACTCGATCATCTCTTTCGCGATTTCAGACAGCTTCACCGACTTTGGAGCCAGGCTGAGAAGCTCGTCCATTTCCTTCGCCAGTGTCCCCGCTACTAGATCGGACACCTTAGCCTCGATCTGCGTCTTCAGGATTGCCGCGACTGTTATCCCGTAGCTGGGCAGATCGAGCTTCTCGACGCGGAGTGCATCCTCGACGGCCTTCTCGATCAGCTTCGCCGTCTCGGAGTAGCCACGAAGCGCACGGTCGACAGCCTCAACAACAAGCTTAGAGACGCGGCCTTCGACTTCCTTCTCCACGAAGGCAGCATCGAGTTGCTTGACAACGGTGGCGCTGATCAACTCGCCTAGGCCATTCGCGTTTTCGCTCATCCCATCCACTCCATAGAGGCGCTTGCCTCAGTGATCTGATGGGCAGACTATGCGATATTCGCACAGTGTAGGTCAAGCTACAATTGTGCGAAAAATGCACAGCAACGACTTAGTTAAAATGCTTGTACGAATCGCTCTCGACTCTTTCCGCGTTCTCGGGAATCAATGTGGATGAGTACAAAACAGGAACAAACACGATGTTCGAAGGAACGCCTCGGGTAAATGTCTTCCTCGTTCACTGCCAATGCGCCAACTGCCAACGGCCCAGCACCAAGCGTGTGCCGGTGCCTAGAGTGGATGATGCACCAGCGACGGTGGATGAGTTCATAGAGGCTCTGGAGCACAGTCCAGTGCCGTTCATGTGCCGACACTGCGAAAGCCTAATTGGCGAGCTGGTGGGCGTTACTATGGAGGCTGGCTATGCAGCAGCATAAGGTAAGCGAGTTCATCGTCATCGCACCAGCTGGCATGGGCAAGGCGGTGGAGTGGGCAGAGGAGCGGCTGATGCTGTTCCTGGAAGCACACTTTCCAGACTATCAGTTTCGGGTGGAGCCGTTCGGTCCCTTTGCCGACGAGTGGGACTTCGGCATCATTCCAATCATGAACCGCATGCCTGGTCCCGGAGACATGCCGGAGCGTTCAGACGTCACCTACATGTGCCGCCTCGAACCGGACGTTATTCCGGAAATAATGCGTGTGCTGCAATCGTTCGATCCAGCAGCTTCGACAACTCACTGAGTAGATTGAAATGAATGCAGCGCGCGCAGCAGTATTTGATGTCGCTTAAGGCCACATCAACGGTCGGGTGTCATGATGTTTGACATGATAGACATCTCCACCTCGGCAGACGGCGACCGCTTGATAGTTGAGCTTGACCCAAATGAGCCAGTCGGTCTGGCTGAATTGGGTCAAAGCTTTCAAGCGCTGTCAAACATTTACACCCGAAGCTTCGGCGAAGAGACGGGAGCGAAGCTTTACATAACGCGGATAGAATCTGGCTCGGTTGTCGCGGAGCTTGCGCCTTACGCCACAATACTTGGCGCGATCGTGGCTACCATGGACTCGTCAATGATCATCGCTGACTTTTCCAGGCGCGTAGGTCAGGGTATACAGGCGTTTGCTGGTGTTGAGACCGGTGCTAAACATACAGCTATAGCGACAGCATCCGCAGAGGCGGATGCCGAAGACCTCAAAGCTTTCACCAGCCCATTATTAGGTAAGCAGGGCGCTAAACTCGGTATCAAGCGAGCTAGATATACCTCACGAACCGGCGCGCGGGAGGTCACCGCAGAATATGAATTCCAAGAGCCTCAGTTGAACAGGGCCGCTTTGAACATTGATCGGTTCTTAGAACTGAGCCCCGAAGCCACGTTGCCTGCGAAACCCTCTTACGAGCAGTTTCACAGGAAGCTCTTGGTGGTCAGCCAAGCCAGCAGATTGCCTGGTAAAATCAGCGGGCGAACTGGTGATCGTGGCGAGGTGCCTGATATGCTGCCCGCCACTGAGTTGCCTCTCCACTTCGCAAAGAGCATCAATGATATCAAAGATAAGATGGTTAGGTCTTCTGCCGTGAACCCGCTCCACGAACATGCTTTCATTGTATCGGGCTATTTAGTTTCGGAGGGACCGAAGCCTAAGTCCTACCTCGTTACAGAAGTTCACGACGTAGTGGACCTATAGTGGAAACTCGTTCCTAACCGCTCTCACCAACCCGATAATCGCAACCACAACGCCATCGTCGGCCTTCGCATCTCGTTTGATTATGATCGGCTTGTGGTTGGGGTTTGTGGAGCGTGGGTGAAACTCGGTGCGATCCTCATAGAGCTCAACCTGTTTGACGGACCACTCTCGCGTATGGCCGCCGTCTCGAGTCCGCTCTACAACAACGATCATTCCGTCTCGAACCCGCACCTGGTCGGCGACATCCTCAAAAGAGACGCAGATCAACCGGTCGCCGCCCATGATCGGACGCGGCTTAAGATCGTTCATCGAGTCGCCTTCAACGTCGAATGCCATACGACGAGCGTTGGGAAAGCGCTCGTCAGGTGGCTCCCAAACACGTTCCGGCTCCGATTGGTCGAAGTCGTCCACCTCGCGAAACACGCCAGCCGCAAGCTTGCCATTAACAAGCACCGGCATCAGCTGAGGCGTAAAAACCTGTCGCACATCGCCGGCCGGAGCCTCTTCGCCGAAATACTCAGAAGCGATGGGTATCTCGTGCGACTTTAGCCCTCGCTTTCCATTCACCAGCTTGTTGATGGCGGACGGGTGCACGCTGAGCCTCCTCGCCAGCTCACTTTGTGAGCGACCAGGCTTTTTAAGGTTCTCAATTACCCAGGTGAGCAGCGGATCTTCAGGCATGTGGATATTTCGCACAGCTATCTGTTCTCCGTCCTGTGCGATTGTCGCTTAGAAAGCACTTGCCAGCCTGTGCGAAAAGCGCATAGATAGACTTATGCAGTGCGAACCAGCCACATCCATCATCACCAAGTTTGGCGGGCCCGACGCAGTGGCAGCCATTGTAGGCGCTACCTCTGGTCAAGTGCGGCGTTGGCGCCGGCCGAAGGAGCAGGGCGGCACCGGCGGTGCTGTTCCTCATTGGCATATCGCCAAGCTCATGGCTGCGGCCCAAGAACGCCGTATCAGGGTTAGGGCTGAAGACTTCCTGCCTGCGCCGTCGAAGCAGGACGCAGCAGCATGAGCCGGCCTTCGGACATTCCAAACGAAACCTTCCAGCGTGCTGTGAGCTTCTGCCATCGCTACCGCGATGCATCCAGCCAGGAAGAGATTGTAGCTCGTGTCCTGATGGCGATCGAAGGTCAGCAGGTGCGGGCAGGGCTCACACATCAGCAATTGGCTACGCTGGATTTCATCGAGAAGTACCAAGCAGAGCACCGGGTCGCACCTTCCTACGACGAGATCAAAGACGCCTTGGGCCTTGCCAGCAAGAGCGGCGTGCACCGGCTTGTTCACGGGCTGAAAGAACGTGGCGCCATTTTCATGCTCGACGGCCGCACACGCTCGATGGCACTTCGGAGGGCTGCATAGATGTCCGACACCAACGTCGCCCAAGACCAGATCAAAGCCTTTGTCGATCGCATCCTTCGCATGAAGGAAGAGGCAGACGCTATCGCTTCGGACGTCAAGGAAATCTATGCCGAAGCTAGGGCAAATGGGTTTGACAAAACCCAGATGGGCAACCTGGTCACCTACCTGCGCAAGAAGGACAAGGACGCGGACAAAGTAGCCGAGGGCGAAGCTATCTTCGACCTCTACCTTACGGCCTATCTCGGGGCGTCGGGCAAGGTTGGCACGAAACGTGCTACGCACACGTATGCGCCCGATGCCAGGGAACAGCGATCCAAAGCTCGCCTGTCCGAGGCTATGGACGACAACAAGGCGTTCTCTGCTGAGTTGGTCGAGGCAGGGCTGATCAGCGAAGAGGCCCATGCCGAGAATGTGGCGCTGTCCGATGCTGTCGCAACGAAACTCGGGGCAGGGGTTATTAGTCCGGTGGCTGCACTCCGGGCCGATCCGGCCATGGCCATTGTCGATCCTGCGGATCTGAAGACCAAATCCGAACCGCGGCCCGCTCCACCGGCTGCGCAGATGCAAGCTGACAAAGCGCCGGTTGACGCGGAAGTCGGTCCTGCTCCCTCGCTTGCTGGTGTCGAGGGCATCGCAGACCAGCAACCTATTCAGCCCGAAACGGCAATTGAGATGCAGAAGGCTGCTGGTGAGACAATCCAGACCGACCAGCCGGAAGCACGGCCAGAGGGATCGCCCGAGATCGGCGGGAACCCCGAGGCCGCCCAATCCTCTCCCAAGTACGCTGCACCTGGCGTTATCACCTGGGAAAACCATCCACCTGAAGGCGTAGAGCGCAGCATCTATTCCATTGCCTTCTCGAACATGGGTCAGGATCCAGTTCTGATCGAAGACGAACTGGCCAGTGGTATAGCTCAGCCAATCGTCAAGCAGGGCAATGTCATCTTGGACGGCTGGGCCCGTTATATGATCGCCCGCAACATGCGTGAGCTCGACGGCTCTCCCCTGTCCTATGCCGTAGTCCAATACGACGGCAGCGATGTTCTGATGGACGTCATCCGCTGGAATGTTCAGGGCAGGGTGCTCACTGAACAGCAACGCCGTGCGGCCGCCCAGATGCTGAGCCGCCAACCTGAGTTCAAAGCTCGCAAGGCTGAAATTTTCGCCGCCATGGAGCTCGGAATGGAGCTCGTGCAATGACCCGCGGTCGCCTCTCTGCAGATCAGTCGACCCGCCTCTGTAACTGCTTGGTGCTTGCCGCTGGCGCATGTCTGATCGTCATCGCTGCAGTTGAATTCGGATCGGCTACGCTGCGGCTTATAGGCGGTGCGCTGTAGATGTCAGCATGCCCCATCATCAATTACAGCCAAGAAGGGACGCGCTCTGATGATGCGCATCCTTGGCTTCGAATTCGGGCGGAACTCCTCCCCGCCCGAGGGCGAGTGATCTTCATCGCAATCTCCCTCATCGAGAAGGTCATTCGCCCATTTCATCAAGTGCGGATCAACGGTTCCAGCCGTCTTTCCGCGCAGTCCTTGCCGGCGCAGCAACTCTTTCAGTGTCTCGCTGACCGGCTCCATCGTCATGCTTCTGCCCTCTCTAAAATCCCGCTCCGTCCTGATCACCATGGACGGAGTGAAAAGGGATGGCGTTACCCAATTTCGGTAATGAGGTGCCCAAAGTGAGCGCCGCAACAGCGACCAAGTACGTGCAGGAAATGGTTGTGCTGGAGACGATGACCAGCCGGACCAAGGACGCAGCGCTGAGGAAACTAGCGCGCGACTATGGGCTGACAGTCTCGCAGCTAACCCACCTCTACAAAGCAAGAGCAAAGACTTGCGACGTGAGCTTATTCGCTCGCGTGAAGGCCGCATACCTCGACCGCTGCGCCAAGATGGCGACGAGGATGCTGCACAAAATCGAACTGGAGGAGGCATCAGGCGGCGATGCTCATGATCAAGATCTGGTGGATCGGCTTGTTGCGATCCTGGCGGAAACTTCGACGCAAAGAGCGTCGATCAACCCGCGAGGGAAAGTAGCTCGACTTGGGTTCACTGAAGCAGATGAAAGCGCAGACCAGTCCCATTGGGGACGGTGAAACGAGGAACTATCATGAACCGCACTGGCGATTGGATGCAGACCTATAGCGGCCGCAAGTTCTGGCCGCTCGATCCGCGTGCCGATGAGATCTTCATTGAAGACATCGCGCACGCGCTTAGCATGGCTTGCCGCTATGGAGGTCACTGCCAGCGGTTCTACAGCGTTGCCGAGCATTCGGTTCTGCTCTCGCGTGCTTTGCCACAACCGTACAAACTGTGGGGCCTTCTGCACGACGCCAGCGAAACCTATGTACTTGATGTGATCCGGCCGCTTAAGCCCTCATTGCCGGGCTACCGCGAAATTGAGGATCGCGTCATCTTTGAAGTAGCCAAGAAGTTCGGACTGACGCTGGGTGGGCATGTCTTAAATCGCCCAAACTACATGCCAGAAATCGTCAAGGCTTACGACACGCGCATTCTTGTCGATGAAAAGACCCAGTGCATGGCTCCGGGGCTGGTCTGGGGAACCGACGACCAGCAGCCGCTTGGCGTACGGCTTGAGTTCTGGACCCCTGAGCAGGCAGAAGCTGCATTCCTCCGTGAATTCTCCTTGCTCACTGATGCGGCCGAGGCAGCATAGCCATGGGCAACCCTCGTAATTGGACCACCACATTCAACGCTCGGACACGTGAGCTACAGGCGTTCGTGAACAGGCGGGCAGGGAAGTCTCAGGTGAAGCGGAAGCTCGCTAGGGAGAGGGCTGCCATCCGGCCGGTTGCAGATCATGAAGGTGCTCGCCCGTGACAGCAGCTTCTGCACGCGGCCTGTTCCGCGCCACTGGCAAGAAGAGCAAGCCGGTTCCTCAGTTCCTCGACGGTGAGTGGTCAAAAGTCGATTCCCTCGAGCGAGAAAAGGACGACTTCTACCCGACACCACCAGAGCCAACGCGGGCGTTTCTGCATGCAGAGATTGATCGGCTACGTGACTTCCTCGGCATCTGGGAGCCAGCCGCAGGTGACGGTGCAATGGTTCGCGAAATGCAGGCGCTTGGCTTGGTCACGTTCGCCACCGACCTGGTGCAGCGCGGCGGCGCGGAACAGGTGTGTGACTTCTACGACTTCAGTATTCCGCTAACCACGGCCATCGTCACCAACCCACCTTTCTCCGAATGCGGATGGGGCAACGGCAAGGCACGATGGCTGAAGCATGCACTCGACACGCTCAAGGTCGAATACATGGCTCTGCTGATGAACTGGGGCTGGCCTGGTGCTGGTGGCCTTGCGCCGTTCTATGCCGCGCATCCTCCCGCCCGCGTCTACCTCATGCGATGGAAGATCGATTTCACAGGGCAGGGCGCCCCACCAATGCTGAACGCTTGGTTCGTCTGGGACAAGCAGCACCAGGGCGAAACCGTCCTGCGCATGCTCGATCGGAAAGACGCTCGGCAAAGCGAACTGTTTGAGGCAGCACAATGACCCGGCAGCAATGGGCATTCACCGAACTAGACCTTCGGCGGCAGGAAGACGCTCGATTCCCCATCGAGCCAGCCTATGGCCACCCTGATCGGCCAGCATTCAACCGTATGAAACTCCAACGCGCTAGGCGGCGGAAGAACATGGGCTACTCCCGCGCGACTGCCAGAGACCTTGTTGCCTGGGCAGAAGCACAAGACCGGAGGGCAGCATGACCGCCTCCTATCTTCCACTGCTCGCGATTCAACAGCGCTCGCACAGCCGCATCTACGCCATACCCGCTAGGGAGCTTGGCAGTACGTCCGAGATCCTGGCAGCTAGCCAAGAGGTCCGGCAGCGGCTTCGCGGCGTGGTGCTAGGCCTGCCAAAGCCTAAAGCCGCAGCAAAGCCAGAGATGCATGTCGTTCCATGGCCGGAAACGCCGATAGTGGAACTGGTGCATGAGGCGCTCCTTGAGTCTGCCCCCCTCGATATGCACGCGCCTTGCTCCTGGAAGTTCCTGGTCAAGGTCGCGGCGTTGCAGCATGGTCAGACGTCAAAGGATGTTCTCGGGCGCGGCAGGACACCACCGGTCATCAAGGCCCGCCATTTGGCCATGCACCTGGTCGCAACTCACACGGTGACGAACGCGACGAGGATTGGGCACAAGTTCGGGCGTGATCATGCAACCGTTCTCTATGCTTTAGGCAAGTTCCCTCAGGTAGAGCGTGAGCATGTTTCGCCACTTGTACATGTGGAGCCCATCAAGTCAGCGAGAACGCCGCCAGAGAAGGCTGCAATCATCGTTCGTGGCTTTGCTCAAGGCGTGCCGCGCAAGCAGATTGCCGAGCAGATTGGCATGTCGTTGGCATCGGTGAAGGGCTTTGCCTACCGGCACGGCCTTAAGCACGCCAAGCGGCCCTACTACGCCCGGCACGGCGAGGCTCAAGCATGAGCATCCAGGCTGTAGCGTTCGTTCTCGACACTCATGTGCCCGAAGTGGCTGCCAAGATGCTCATGGTGTCGCTGGCCAATGCTCACAACCAAACTACTGGGCTTTGCTGCCCTTCTGTGGCTCGCCTGGCAGCAGAGAGCAGCATGTCCCGCAGAAGCGTGCAGCGGTGGCTAAAATGGCTGGTCGCTCAATCGTTCATTGAGGTTGTTGAAAAAGCTGATGCCAGCGGTCGGCAGCAGGCCAATGAGTACCGAATCGTCGGCTTCGCAAGGGGTGCCAAATTGACGCCCTCCATCAAGGGGAAAGGTGGCTCGTCTGTCACCCTCGTGGGTGACACAGCTGACGCCCTCGTGGGTGACACTGTTGGCGTACCTCTAAAGGAACTGGAAGAATACCAGAAGAACGAACTGGAACGTGAGCGCGTGACGTTCGATGAAGTTTGGGAGGTGTTTCCCAAGCGGCCTAATCCGAACCGCAAGGAAGCTCAACGCGAGTTCGAAAGGCTCAGCGAGCAAGAGCATGGCCGGCTGCTCACCGCTGCAACCCGATTTGCTCGTTGGCATATCGAGGATGCTGAAGCACGGGGTGAGCCACCTGAGACGCAACTTCAGTTCCGGCCTGGCCTAGGCAAATGGATTCGAACGGGGGCATGGGTCGAAGCGCTGCACCTGACCCTCAAAACCGACCCAGTTCCGCCATCTGCTAATGGGCTGGTAGTGCTCGATCCGGAGCATGCAGACTTCCAAGCAGTCCAGCGGCTGCGAGGCCGGCCGATCATGGTTGGCAAGTCAGGTAAGGCCACGTTCCGCATTGAGGAAATTGAGCAGGCGAGGGCTTCAGCATGAACCAGAACGCCCGTCTACATGCACTGGAGGCTCGAGCAAGGGAACTGCAGTTCGCTGCTCGGAGATCATCTGGCAAACAGCGCCTAAAGCATCTGGACAGTCTCTCGAAGGTTCAGCGGCATATCGCAGCGATCAACATAGAACAACAAGGGGCGAAGAATGGCTAAGGGCAGACCACGTAAGGCAGGCGTAAAGCGGACCAAGAGCGGGCAGATCAGTCGCGCTTCCGGCGCCTACAATGAGAATGCCGATGCGATCGCACTGCGCATGAAGGTGTTTGGGCTGACGGAAAAGGAAGCTCGCGACCAGAAGGCAGCCACCTATGTAGGACGCCTTTGCTTGGCAGGAATGCGCAGCACCACCGACGGTATCACCACACCTCAGTACGATGCTGCCACTGCCTACCGTGAAGCCTATGAAGAGTTCCAGCGGGCAGTGAAGTCACCTGACGCGCTCGCCAGTGGTAGTGGCGGCGCCAGCGGCTTTGAAGGCCCAGGCTATGAGCAGTGGTGCAAGCGAGCCGTGACGAAGTGGGAAGGCATCCAGAAGGCCATCCAGACAGAGCAGGGCTTTCACGAGAACCGCGGTGCCAACATGTGGGCTGCTTTGGATTACCTTGTCGGCCGTGATCAGCAGCACCCGCATATGGTCGGTGACCTTCGGCTGGCGCTCAATGCGATCGGCCATCACCTAGGCATGATCCAGCGGCCCAAGCGTCTCAGAGTGGATAACGCCAAAGCCGCTTGACGATCATCCACAAATCAGTCTTTGTGCAGTTAATGCGATTTTCAGACTATCGTCTGAACCAGCCCGCCAGCGAAAGCCCGGCGGGTTTTGTTGTCTCTGGGGCTAGTTTTTATGCCCAAGCTTACCACCCTCAAGCCCAGGTTGAGCAAGTAGTCTGCGAGGCTCTTGATGTCTCTCGAAGCTCAATCCCGCGCTATTCAGCAGAAGGTGCAGCGTAACCTCAACTTCGGTATTGCACGAGGCCTGACCAACACGGCGAAGTTCGCAGCAGCTAAGCTCGAGCAGCAGCTGCCCGCCATCTTCGACAGGCCGACACCTTTCACCAGGCGAGCCATTGGCTTCCAGTCTGCGAGCAAGGCCAAGCTTGAAGCTCGGGTGTTCGTCCGAGATCAGCAGGCCATGTACCTGATGCGGCAAGAGCAGGGTGGGCTACGCACACCTCAGCCTGGCAGCCCGATCAACATCGCAGTGGGTCAACGCCTCAACCAGTATGGCAACATTGCCAAGGGCAGCATCGCTAAGACCAAGGCTAGACCCAAGGTCTTCACCGCCACTGGCAAAGGCAACGCCAAGCACCTGTCTCTCGGCATCTACGAGCGCGTCAAAGGCAAAGGCAAGAAGAAGCCCGGCAAGCTGAAGCTGCTCGTGGCATTCAGGAAGCAGGCCGCCTATGCCCCTCGCTTCCAGTTCGTGAAGCGCGTGTCAGCCATCGCTCGGGACAACGTCAAGCGCGAGATCGCTGCATCGATCGCCGATGCCATGGCGACTATGAGATAGGAGTTGGCAACATGAGATTGTCTGCAGATCAAGATGATGTCGGCTTCGAGGACTACATTCGCACACGGCGTCGCAAGGCTATCATCAAGCTTGACGGCAAGGTCATGGACAAGGTCATCACTGCTGATACTTCAGCCGGCTTCGTGGTGCGCGTTGTGACCGATCCCAATGGTCTGATGATGGTTGACCCCAAGAACGAAGGACAGGTGCTGACCGAGCGCCTTACCGGCAAGGTCGATATCACTTTCGAGGATGGTGACGCTGCAGAGGGCTGACCCGACCCGGTCACCGATGGAGAGTGTGGCGGATGGGCAACACCCTCCGGGGTCCCTGGACGGTACCCAGATCACGGGTAATTCGGCACCTCGATTGGTTTCCCCGGCCAGGGTGCTAAAACCCTATTACAGGTTACAGGTTACAGGCTGGAGACGATGGCCAAATCGGACCCAGAAACCCTAACGCAATCGGCATTCGCCAAACGCCGAAACGTTTCGCGAAACGCAGTAAGCGTGTGGAAACGCAAGGGATTATTGGTTCTCAATAATGAGGGGCTGGTTGACGTTGAAAAGACCGAGTGGAACCTCGATCAGCGGCCAGCGAGCTATCGAGGTGGTGTAACCCATCGTCCAATTCGGAGAGCCGAGGGTTACACAAGCGTTGCGCCGCCAGACTCCAAACCGATCGCGCCGTCGGCGCCTACCCGCGTTCTAAAGGCCAGCGATGAACCGCCACAGGATGCGTCCTTTGACCCTGATGACCCAAATCTAACCCATGCCGAGGCGATAAGGCGCAAGGAAAACTACCTTGGGCTGCTGCGCAGGCGCGATCTGGAGATAGCGGATCGCGAATGGGTAAGGACCGACGAAGTCATCCGACAAGTCGAGCAGGAATATGCCACTGTTCGGGAACGCCTGCTGATAATTCCGGGCAAGCTTTCGGCCCTGCTCGTCGGATTGGACCGCGCTGATATCGAAGCTGCGATTCGAGCCGAAGTCACTGAGGCATTGAATGAACTTCATGATCCAGCCGGGATCGTCGCTGCCGCAGAGCTTCTCGGAGAGACTGCAGAGGGCTAGGCAAGCGCTTAAGCCGCCACCAATACTCGACTTAGTCGGCTGGGCAGACACTTATCGCGGTGTTGCAAGCAAGACCTCTGCATCGCCAGGGCAGTGGAGGACTAATGCGCAGCCGGTGGCTTTTGGGCCAATGGCTGCGGTAACAGAACCGGACACGCACACCATCACCGTAATGGCCGGCACTCAGGTCGTTAAATCTGAACTGCTCATCAACGCTGCTGGCTATTTCATCCATCAGGACCCAGGTCCGATCCTGTTCGTTCAGCCTTCTCAAGGTGCGGCTGAAGCGTTTTCGAAGGAACGCTTCGAGCCAACCGTTGGAGCAACGCCAGCTTTGGCAGCGCTGGTGGAGAGAGCCCGGAAGCGCGACAGCACCGCGACCATTACCCACAAGCCCTATCCAGGTGGGTCTCTAGATTTCGTTGGCTCGAACTCGCCGACTGATTTGGCTTCACGGCCGAAGCGCATCATTCTCTGCGACGAGATCGACAAGTTTCCGCCGAGCGCCGGTGACGAAGGCGACCCTCTGAAACTGGCCGAAGAACGGGCCTCAACCTATCATGCTCTAGGCCGTGCCAAATTTCTGAGGACTTGCTCGCCAACTGTAAAAGGTGTTTCGCGGATCGGTCGCGAGCATGAGGCCGGTGATCGCCGTGCGTGCTACCTTGAGTGCGTCCATTGCGGTCACGAACAGACGATCAGCTGGCGGCACGTGAAGTGGAGCCAGACGGAAGAGGGGGAACATGACCCCGAGAGTGCTGGTATAGCTTGCGAAGAGTGTGGGGTTATTTGGTCTGAAAAGGATCGTAACGCATCGCTGAACCGACTGGAATTCGCATCAGACCATGGATGGCGGCAGTCTCGGCCATTTCGTTGCTGCGGCGAGAAGCACGCCCCCACCAAGTGGAATGCTCAAGGCCGGTCAGTCTGTCCAACATGCGGCAAAGTAGCTCCTTATGGCGGGCATGCGAGCTTCCAGATTTCGAAACTGCTGTCGAAGCGGCATAGGCTACCCGACGTGGTAAGGGAGTTTCTTGAAGCCGTGGGTAATCCGCAGCTGTTGAAGAAGTTCACCAACACCGCATTAGCCGAACTATGGGAAGAGCAGACAGAAGCCGTCGACCTTCATGCCCTCCAGGATCGTGCGCTGCTAAGTGATTGGAAAAGCATCGATGCTGAGGAACAACTGCTGCCGGCACCTGCCGGGGTTCTGGTGGTGTCGTGTGGTGTCGACGTTCAAGGCGATCGTGTTGAAATCGAGCGAGTAGGCTGGGGCGTTGCCGAACAGAGTTGGTCCCTGGACCACAAGGTCATCTATGGCGATCCATCCACTCCAGAGATCTGGGAAGACTTAGACGAGTATCTACTTACACCGACCGAAACCGACGATGGGAGGCGCTTGCAGGTTGCCGCGACCGCCATCGACTCTGGCGGCCATTCGACGGATGCAGTTTACAATTTCGTCAGGGACAAAACTCGCCGCCGGGTCTGGGCTATCAAAGGACAGGCTGGGGAAGGTAAACCGGTTTGGCCAAAGCTGGCCAGTAAGAACAACAAAGGCCGAATTGCCCTTTTCAACATCGGCGTCGACAGCGCAAAAGACATTATCTACGGGCGTTTGCGCATTACGGCAGCTGGCCCAGGCTATTGCCACTTTCCCGCTGATCGCGATGGCGCTTACTTCGAGCAATTAACGTCAGAAATCGTCGTCACTCGGTACGTCAAAGGCTTCCCGGTACGGTCATGGGTTCCCAAGCCGAACACCAGGCAAGAAGCACTCGACTGTCGCGTCTATGCTTTCGCCGCGCTGCGCTCGATGTCGATCAACTGGGGCAAGGTCCAAAAGATCATTGCTGACCAGAAGCTTGCAGCTCGGCGCCGAGAGGTTGTCGAAGAAGAAGTCGCACCCGTCGCTGCCGTCGCCGTTACTGCTGCTCGCCAGAAAAAGCGGGTGGTTTCACGATCTTCCTTTCTCCGTCGGTGAGGTTTCAGAATGGCTTGGACCCAGACCGACGTCGACAAGTTGAAGGCGGCGATCGGGCAGGGCGCTACCAAGGTAAAATTCGCCGATCGGGAAGTGACTTATCGCAGCCTGGACGAGATGCGCGAGACACTGGGAATGCTGCAGGCTGAAGTAGACGCTCTGGCGGGCGTGAAGCGCCGCCGGTCACGGCAGGTGCGGTTCATCACCAGCAAAGGCCTGTACTGATGGTCGGTCCTGTTCGCTACCGCATTAAGGGCACGTCGGTTTACGTCAAGCCCACGGCGGCCAAGGCGGCATATGAGGGCGCAAGCCGGTCACCGCGCTTGGTTCGTTGGTCGGCTCCGTCAGCCGGGCCAAACTCTTTGCTCGATGGATCGATCGACACCCTGCGCGCGCGGTCTCGTGATGCCGTTCGGCAGATGGGTTATGCCGAGGCGGGCGTCGAAGCGCTGGTGTCGAACATTATCGGAACGGGGATCAAGCCGCAGTTCACCACTTCGAGCCCCGAATTCAATCGCCAGCTCGCTGATGCCTTCCTCGAGTGGACCGATGAAGCAGACGCTGAGGGTCGGCTAGACTTCTATGGCCTGCAATCACTCGCTGTTCGGTCGATGATTGAGGGAGGCGATGTTTTCTCGCGTATGCGGGTGCGCTTGCCGCAAGATGGTTTGTCCGTTCCGCTGCAAATCCAGGTCCTTGAGGCGGAATATGTGCCGGAAGACAAGAATTCGGGTGGCACAGGCACCAACGTGGTGCGGTGTGGCGTCGAATTCGATACGATCGGCCGTCGTTTTGCGTATCACATGCACAAGACACACCCAAATGATGGGCCTAACCTCATCACGCTCGGATTGATCAACACTTTCCCGGTTCCTGCCGGCGAAGTCGCTCACTTGGCCGCCATTCGGCGCCCGGGCCAGGTCCGAGGCGAGCCTTGGCTGACCCGTGCCCTGGTTAAACTCCATGATCTGGACAAGTACGACGATGCGCAGCTCGTCAGGCAGCAAATCGCCGCCCTTTTTGCCGGTTTCATCACTGATGATGCTGATGAGGGTATTGGCGACGAAGAAGATCTGATTGGCGGAGAGGTTTCAGTCGATGGTGACCTCGAACTGGCGTCTCTGGAGCCCGGCACCATGCAGGTTTTGCCGCCAGGACGCTCCGTCAACTGGTCGGCGCCGCCTTCACCCGGCGACAGCTATCAGGAGTTCATGCGTCAGCAACAGCGTGGCGTCGCCGTGTCTCTCGGCATCCTCTACGAGCAGCTGACCGGCGACTATTCGCAGATCAATGACCGCACTTTCCGCGCGGCCGTGAACGAATTCCGCCGCCGCTGCGCCATGTGGCAGCACCACCTGGTGGTGTTCCAATGGTGCCGGCCGATTCTTCGCCGCTGGGCTGAGTTGGCGATCCTATCGGGTCGGGTGAGGCTGCCGGCCGGTGTGACGGTGGGTCAGGTGGCTCGTGCAAAGTGGGTGCCCCAGGGCTGGGCTTACATCCACCCGGTGCAAGACGTGCAGTCAAAAGAGCTCGAAGTGCGTGCCGGCTTCAAGTCGCGCAGCGCTGTTGTTTCGGCCGCTGGTGATGACGTCGAGCAGGTTGATGCCGAAATCGCATCGGACAACACACGAGCCGATACAGCGGGCCTGGTGCTCGACACCGACCCGCGCAAGACCACCCGATCCGGCGCGAATGCCGGGCAGGAAGATGACGAGCAGCCCGAGGGCGCTCAACCTAACTGAGGTTCAGAACATGGCTGCCATCTTGGAAGACGGAAAGCTTCGGCTCTCCGGCTATGTCGGCGACTATTACTACGACGACGGTTTCACCTCGAACGATGTCGTCATCGCGCTTGCGCAGATCGAAGCTGACAGCGATCTCGACGTTTTCGTCAACTCGCCTGGCGGCATCGCGACAGAAGGTGCGGCCATCCATGCGCTGCTGTCGGCTCGTCCCGGGATTACGAACATCATCGTTGAAGGGATCGCTGCGTCGGCTGCGTCTCTGATCGCCATGGCCGGCGCTACGGTGACCATGTCGGCCGGTGCCGTGATGATGATCCACGATCCTTCAGGGATGACCTGGGGCACATCGGATGATCACGCCAAGACGATCGAGGGGCTTGAGGCGCTCGCGACGGCCTATGCCCGGGTTTACTCGGCGAAGTCGGGCAAGACCGCCGAAGAATGCCGCGAAATCATGAAGGCGGAGCGCTGGTTCACACCTGACCAGGCAGTGGACGAGGGGTTTGCCGACGCCACCACTGAGACGAAGGCCAAGGCCGTTGCCGCTTTCGATTACCGCATTTTTGCACACGCTCCGCAGAAGCTGAAAACGCTCGCGAGCAAGAAGAATTGGTCTCTCCCTGAGCCCAATACCCCGGCGGGAACCGCCGCTACCACCACCTCAACCGGAGATGATCCAATGGGTGACAAAGAACGCGCGGACCAGCTTGCCGCGGAAAACGACAAGCTCAAGGGCGATGTGACCACGGCTGCAGCCGATGCCACTAAGGCAACGGCGGCAACTGCTGCCGACATCGTTGACCTTTGCAACACTGCCGGCGTGCCTACGATGGCATCGTCGCTGATCCGCGAAGGCGTATCGATGGACCTGGCCAAGGCCCGCACCAGCAATGCCAAGGACATCCGTGCTGCTGTTGATTTGGCACGCAAGTCTTGCCCGACGATCGAAGCCAATGCCGCCGATGCCTTCATTGCTGCCGGTATGAGCATGGATGGCGTCCGCGCCAAGCTCTTCGAGCAGATCACGGGTGCCCAGTCGGCCGAGATCACCTCTGCTCACCAGTCCACCACTGGCGAGGCTGACGAGGCCAAGGCGGAAGCCGCCAAGGTTGTTGCGTCCATCCAGGGCGTCAATGGAAACACCAAGAAGGGGAGTGCTGCCTGATGGTCGCCTCGTTCACGTCTCAGGGCAGCTTCACGCCCGACGGCCTCTTTGCCGGCGAAGATGATCCACAGACCCGCCAGATCACGCTGATCACAGGCCAGAACCTTCCTCGTGGCGCCGTGCTCGGCAAGATCACCGCCTCGGGCAAGCACACGTTGAGCCTTTCAGCATCAAGCGACGGTTCGCAGGTACCAGTCTGCATTCTGGCTGAGGCCACCGATGCCACCGGCGCCGACAAGGTCACCGTGGCGTACCATGGCGGCGTGTTCGATGAGAACGCTCTGACCTATGGCACGGGTCACACCAAGCTGACAGTTCGCGAGCCGCTGCGCGACTACGGCATCAAGCTCCAGTCCAGCATCACGCGATAGGAACCCGCAATGGTCGATCTTTACAGTTCCGCGGTACTCAACCGCGTGGTTCAGGACCTGAAAGCTCAGGCACTTGATCCCTTTCTGCTCAACACCTTCTTCGGCGAGACGTCGATCTCGACCACCGAAGAGATCTACTTCGACGTTCTGACCGGCAAGCCGCGCCTTGCGCCGTTTGTCTCGCCACTCGTGGAAGGTCAGATCGTTCAGTCGCAGGGTTACGTGACGAACAGCTTTCGGCCGGCCTACATCAAAGACAAGCGTGTCTTCGAGGATGGCAAGGCGGTGCGTCGTCTCCCTGGCCAAGCGATTGCTGGTCCACTCGATCCAATGGACCTGCGCCGCATCAATCTGGCGACCGAAAGCATCGACCAGATCGCCATGGTCAATCGTCGTCTGGAATGGATGGCGGCCAAGATCATGCTCACCGGGTCAGTCACCGTCACCGGTGAGAAATATCCGACAACCGTCGTGAACTTCGGTCGTGATGCAGCACTGACGGTCACCAACACCGGCACAGCTCTCTGGACGGACGCTGCGTCCGATCCTGTGTCCGACCTCGAAAACTGGGCCGGGCTAATCCGTGACAAGTCGGGGGCGAATGCTGTCGACGTGATCATGGCGCAGAACGTCTTCACGGTGTTCCGCGGACACTCCAAGGTCAAGGACCTAGTCGACAACAGCAAGGGCTTCAGCCGGCGCACCGACCTCGATCTCGGGCCGAACTCCATGCGTGCCGGTGCGAGCTATATGGGTACTTTCGGAGCGTTCAATATCTGGGTTTACTCCGACAGTTTCGTTGATGAGACCGGAACCATCGGCAAGTTCATCCCAGACAACTACCTGGTGATGGCTGCCACTGGTCAGGTCGAAGGTGTTCGCCACTTTGGCGCCATCAAGGACGAGGCCGCCGGCTTCCAGGCTCTGGATTACTTCCAGAAGTCATGGACGATGCCGGACCCGGCCGCTCGCTTCCTGATGCTCCAGTCCGCGCCGCTCGTGGTGCCGTACCGCATCAACGCAACCCTCAGCGCAAAGGCGATCTGATCATGAAGCTTATTGCAATCAACACAGTGAACCTAGGCGGCGGCAAGTCGGTGGCACCAGGTGAAGAGTTCGAACTCGACAACCGTTACGAGGCAGAAGACCTGATCAACGCCGGCGCTGCCTTTCGCAAAATGAAGACTGTCGCAGACGACAGCGACAATGCCGCAACGGGCGATCCGGCGACCGACCCGTCTCTGCCAGCTTCCGGTGCCACTCAGGCGCCTGACCCTGATGCGGTCGCCGCTGCCGGCAAACAGGCTAAGCGCACCTCGTAATGGACTTCTCATCCCTGAACAGCGCCGTCCTCGACGTGTTCGGGGAGGATCCTGGTACCTCGCCGGTGACAATCGACGGGGTTCCGGTACAGGCCATCTACGACAGTAGGCATTTCGCCAGCGAAGACGGTGAGGCCGGATCATCCGACCTCATCACCACCATTACCGTGCCTACGGCAGCTATAGACGGCATCACAGATGCGGCTGTCGTCGTGGTTCGTGGCAAGACGTACCGCATATGGGAGCCACGCCCAGACGGGCAGGGCATGACCGTGCTTGCGCTTGAGCGAGCCGAACCGAGTGCTGACCTTGATCAGGTCGAAAATAGCTACATCGCCGCGCTTATCGAGGAAGAGGACAACTGATGCCAGCTGATCCAGCCACCATTCCAATCCGGACCGCTACCGGAGCGCGAGTTGATCTTGTCCGCAATCCCGATCCTGCAAAAGGCGGAAAGCAGGACGAGACCAACGATCTGTTGGCAGAGGTCCTTGCCAGCCAAGAAGCCATCCTCGGTGCTTTGTCGCTGGTTCAAGCGGGTGTTGACCTCATCGCACCGGCGACGGCCTTGCAGCCAGTGGCGCCAAGCGACGCGACGGTCCTAACAGGCGTTCGCGCGATCTACGTCGGCACAGGTGGCAATCTGGTCCTGACCATCGGCGGACAGGACGTCACGCTGAACAACATCGCCGACGGTACGCTGCTTCCAGTCAAGGGTGTGACCAAGGTCAAACTGGTCACCACAGCGTCGAACATCGTGGCGTTCAAGTGACCCACAAGCGCCAACTCATTCGCGAAGCCATCCGGCTCCGCCTCGAAGACATTCCTGAGCTCGCCGGCCGGTGCCACTCTACGCGCAGCCGACCCACCGAGGCCCGGGAGCTTCCTGTAGCAATTATCTACACCTTGAGTGAGAACGCCGAGCAGATCAGCGTCGGGCGCACTCTCATGCGCACGCTGTCGGCGGTGATCGAGATCCGGGCATCGGCTGCAGGCGCGATCGACAATGCCTTGGACGATCTCTCCCAAGTCGTAGAGCGAACCATGGCGCTTGACCCGACCTTTGGGCGCAAGGCTCTCAACTCGGCACTAGCGAGCACCACCGTCGGCCTCGATGGCGAGGGCGAGACGCGTCAGGCTATCGCAACACTGACCTACAACGTCCGGTACCAAACCGACGGCAACGGCAATTAGGAGGCCAGCATGGCAAGCATCGACTCTGACGCACCGGCCGGCAAACTGGTCAAAGTGGCGAAGGCCAATTCAGCCTTGCCAGGTGGTACCTGCCGCGGGCTCCTCGTTGGCACCGAAGGCACGGCCACCATCGTGGATGCATCGGGCAATGTCTGCGCCGACGTCCCGCTTCAGCAAGGCTACAACCCTATCGCCGTTCGCCAGGTCAGTACTGGCGGTACCGCGGACAACATCTGGGCGCTCTACTGATGGGTATGTCTCTTGGACTGAGCATAGGGCTCACCAGTTCCACCCTTAAAAAGGGCGTGGGGTACGTGCCGCCCGGTTTCGTGCTGCTCAAAGGCGCCGATGGGGCATACCTCAAGGGCGCTGATGGCGCGTATCTTTACGGGGTAGCTCCATGACGACGCGCCAGATTGCCTCGCAAGATATGTTCCCATTTAACGCAGGTTGGCCAGCAAGTTCCTATCGCGCTTCTGAGAACGCATCCCTGTTTGGCTCATCGGCTGTTTCAACATCAGCGCTCGCGACATTCTTGCCGTTTCTCGTGCCGGTACGCACTACAATCGCCCGGATCGGCTTTTACCTTGTCACCGCCCAAGTTGGTGCCGAGTGCCGCCTCGGCCTGTATGCAGATAGCAACGGCGCTCCTGGGGCACTGATACTCGACGCTGGAACGGTTGACCTATCTACCGGCGCGGGTGCCATTCGCGAGATTGTCACGAGCCTAGATCAAGCGCCGGGCCTTATTTGGTCCTGTTGCCAGATGAAGAACGTGGCCACTGCTGCGACTGTCATTCGCATGGGCGCTTCAATCACGCCTCGCATCCCCGTCACAGCAGCAATATTGCTCGCGGCCAACGGCATGAGCCGGTACTACCAGCAGTCAATCATTTATGGTTCTGCGCTTCCTGCAACGGCCGGCGCCGTGACGCCTCAAGCTAGCACTGACGCACCCGCAATAGTGCTGCGGAGCGCATAATGCCAGCTCCAAGACAGATACTTCCAAACGATATTTTCGGCACTGCCACCGTTAGCTCTGTAGCATCCAACCCCGTTGTTGAAACCGGCTATGCCATTAACATCGGTGGCGCAGCATCAAACGCCGCCTATCGGGTAGCAACCACGCTCGAAGTAACGTCGATGAACCCGGCGACTGATTTCCCGACAACTGGGTATCGAAACTTAATTGATCATAGTCGCCACTATGATTGGGTAGAGTCCAAGATCGGGCACAATGAAAGCCTGTCTACCAATGATGGCCGCACCCAAGACAGCGTTTACCGTGTTCGCCTGATCAAGTCCGGTCAGGGCGACGGCGCTGCCTATAATTTCTCTGTGTTCGTAACTGCACCACAACGGCCTGGAGTGACGCACTGGCTGGCAAATGCTGCTGGTATAGGCATCAACGGCACTGTGGTTATTGCTGCGGATGGCGCTTATGCCAATCCGCGCGAAACGGTCATCACCGATAAGCCGAACACAATTGCCTACTATGGCACCGGCTACAATGATGTTGCTCGCATACGCAGGAACGCCGGGAACCGGCCTAAAGCCAGTGGTGGCATAGGTGAGATACAGGGGGCTTATCGAGCCCTTAGCGAAGGCCCCGAGCCGGTTGATAATATTTTGTCGGCGACGGGAAAGTGGCATGTTGGCGTCGACCTGACCATGGCTTCGGCCGATTTCACGGACGGCAACGCGGTGGCGCTAAAAAAGGAAGATGGTATAGTGTTTGATGGCTCCGCTGCGGAGCAGGACGATGCTGAACATTTCCTACGCGCTGATGGGCGAATGACCAGTGGCGGACGATACAAAATCCGCTTTACTGGAGACTCCGGCACGGATCGACTGCAGTTCCTTGCCGACAACCTTCAAGCGCTTGCGCTGCGCAGGGATGTGACGCTGGGGGCAATCGCAAGCGTCGAGAACTTGTTCGTCAATCAAGATGTCTACATGGCAGCAGGCAAACACCTGCGTATCAACGGAAAGCAGCTTTTCGGTGAGCGTCAGCCTGGATGGGGATTCCCCACCGCCACGCTGTCGCGGGCTGCGCTTTCCGATGCAAGCGACCTGGCTGCTGTCCGCTCTACTCTCGCGGCTTTGATAACCGACCTTTACTACACCACAGGCGTCTACACTCTCGGGCACGGCGCAATAGGATTGAGCTGACAATGAAGATTGATTTCAACCAAGCGCTGGAAGATTTCGACGGCAAACCAGTAGTTTTTGCTGCTCAAAAGGAGGGTGAAGCAACCCCACTATTGTTGAAGCGGGTTGCCACTGAGGCTCTGTTGAACGCAGCCCCGGAGATGGGGGACCAAGCTCGGGTCAAGATCGCCCATTTTGAACTGGCCCGTCGTGTTCATACATCCACAGATTCGATTGACCTAAGGGCAGAGGACATCGCCCTGATCAAAGACGTGGTGTCAAAGTATTGGTCTACTCTGGTCGTTGGCTTGGCTTTTGAATTGCTGGATCCTCCGAGCTAGCATAGTGTGGCGGGACCATTGAGTTCCGCCATGACAGCCTTAGTTGCGCCCGCGCCTCGCGAGTCCCTGCTCTTATCCGTCGCAAAAACACCTGCAGCGCTGATGTTAGTGGCTGTAGCCTGCTTCACTGCTGCGATGCCTGATCGCTGGGCATCATTTGGCATAGCAGGAGCGTTGTGTGGCCTCGTTGTTGTAATCAGCGGCAAGATCTATCAACAGCCGCTCAAGGCGCTATCGGCGCTTATTCTGATGGCTGTCTTGGCCCTCGTGGTCACTTTGATTTCGTCAGAAGGAATGGATGCTACTTCCGCGTTGCGCGGAACATTCTACTTCGCAAGAGTTATAGCCTTTACCTACCTGGGCTATGCGATAGCTAAATTGGTCAAGACCGATGCGCCGATCTTGGTAGCGTTTCTGGCAGTCGGCACATTCGTTGCCGCGTCATATCTTGTCCGCTACACAAGTGATCCGCTGATCAGGTTGGGCAGTCGAGAAGATGTCCGCAACAATGTTGGGACCGGCGGGCTCGTCTTGTGGCTTGTGCCATGTATGGCCGTTCTGTTATGGCGGCGAATGCGTTCTATGTTGGATCGTTGGTTGCTGACCCTGTGCAGCGCCGTTTCGATTGCAGCTACTATCGCTTCGACCTCGCGCTCTGCGTATCTCTCAATTGGCGTTTTTGTGCTGGTTCTGCTTCTGCCGTTCACTCCTCGGATATGGCGGAATGCGCCGTTTCTTTTGGTGCTAGCATTGCTAGCGATGCTGGCCTTGTTCACACCGCTCGTTGCGTGGTCATTGGGAACTAACGTGTTCTTTGACTTATCTGGCGGTCCGTTTAACGAGTTGATGCCGCCTTATGCTGGTGGCATGGGCTCAATCAACCAGCAATGGCGGGGTTACGAAGCCTGGGCGGCTTTTAGGCACGTGTTTGGTGAGGGCGGCGCTGCCATTGCTTTTGGCACGGGCCTTGCCTCACAGGTGCCGCTCGGGATTATGCAAGTGCTGGCAGGCCAGCCGGTGCAAAAGATCGAGATTTTTCACTCTGGGTTTTCCTTTGCTTTTGTGCGGGCCGGTGTTGTTGGACTGGCGCTTTACCTCTGGTTTGTTGCGCGCTCACTGCGGTCGCTAACTGCTGGAATGCAGCAGGACGGTACAGATTTACGCGTGTTTAGAGCTGGCCTAGCGGCATTTATCGTTCTTGCTCTCGGCACTCCGACTATCGCAGGCGTTTTCAACCCAGATGACACAGGCCAAGTAGGGTTGCTTCTGTTCGGCATGGCTCTCGCACGAGCTTATCGTCCAGCAGCAGTTCCAGCCTAGACCCCCACACCCTCACATCGAATGTGCTTACCCAGCCCGCCAAGCGCGGGCTTTTTCATGCCTTACCCTCAGGAGGACACCATGCAGGTTGTCTACTCGACCGAGCTCGTCGCCCACATGGAGGGCCGTGAGTTCCGCAACCCTCGTCACTTCCTCGCGCCAGTCGAAGGCGCCACAAAGGTCTACATAGCTGGCGACTGGCCGCTGGTAGTCCGCGCTTATGAGAAGGCCGGGGTGCCAGTCGCGCCGATCGAGGAGATGCGGGCGCTGCCAAAGGCCAAGGCACCGAGCGCACCCAAGCCGCGCAAACCGGCGGCAAAATCGCCGGCCACGACCGAACCCATTCCACCCGAACAGCCTCAGCAGTAACGCTCGGCAACTGAAAGGAGGCCGCTATGGCCGCTTCAACCACGACTGGCTACAAGCTCTATATCGGCCCGGTTCGTACCGCGGCCACTAACACGGAAAGCGAGTTCGCTGCTCTAACGCCCTATGTTGAAATTGGCGAGGTGAACAACCTTAGCGAGATTGGCGACGAAAGCGCAGCTGTGACGGTCAGCAGCATCGGCGATGCTCGCAATCGCACCCTTAAAGGCGCCCGGACTGCGGCGGTGCAAAACCTGGTGGTCAACCGTGATCCGCTTGATCCTGGTCAGATTGCTCTGTTGGCAGCCGAAAAGACCAAGTTCGAATATGCCTTCAAGCTGGTCGCGGCCGATGCACCAGACGAGGACTACACCGATAGCGTGTTCTATTACGCTGCCCTGGTCATGTCGAATCGCACTCAGCTAAACGGCAATGACGCCGTGACCATGCGCGCCTTCAACCTGGCCATCCAGACCGAAATCTTCGAAGTCGAAGCGGCGGAGGTGCCGTAATGGATCTTGCAGCACTTGAGCCGGCAGAAGGCGCGACAATCGCTCTCCGTCACCCGGTCAGCAATGAGCCGCTGGTGGACGATAGAGGTCCTCTGACTATCGACATCGTCGGTGTCGACTCTCCCAAGTTTCAGGCTCGTCAGCGTCTGCTGACCAACAAGCGCCTGGCGACGTCCGGTAATCGCAAGTCCAAGCTCACGGCGGAAGACCTCGAAGAAGAGGGCATTGCTACCGTGGCGGCCTGCATTACCGGGTGGTCTGCCAATATCGAACTCGACAAGAAGCCGCTGGAATTCTCCCGTGCCAATGCCAAGCTGCTGATTACGCGCCTTCGATGGATCGGGGAGCAGGTCGACCTTGCCATCGCCGATCGGGCAAATTTCTTGAAGGCCTCGCCGACGAGCTGATCGCTTTCGCCGAGGCCGCCGCGAACAAGGGCTGGAAGGGCGATCTTCCACCGCTCCCGCCTGAAGTCGAGCACATCTGGCAATGGTTTGTGGTGCTCGACAGCCGCCGGCAGATTGGCATAGCGGCATGCCCTATCTCTGAAATGCAGATCGAGGCGTTTGCTCGCCTGTCGGGTGTCGTGATCACTCCACTGGATTTCGAACTGATCTGCCGTGTCGACGATGCGGTCATGGGCGGGGCCACAAAGCCTGCGGCCAACCCAGATGCCGTTCCCGTCAGCGATGGTGCGGGGGCCGCTGCGCTGATGCGCGGCATGGGTGCAAAGAAGACGAGGAAAAAGCCGAATGGACCTGCTTAACGTCGTTATCCGCGCAGACACTTCAGGCTCCGATAAGGCTGCTCAGTCGCTGGATAACATGACCAGCTCGGCTAAGCAGGCTGATGCTGCAGTGAGAGGCGTAGGCACTGCATCTGGCATCGCCAGTGGCGCCGTCGGGGCTTCAACGACTGCTACGGACCGTGCAACAGCCTCGGCCCGCGCGCATGCGGCTGCGCTCCAGGCTCAAGCCGCTGCTTCGGCTGCATCGGTACGCCGAACAGCTGGTCTAGCCACGCAGCTCGCCGATATCGGTCAAATGCTTGCGCTTGGACAGGCCCCAATGATGACTGCGCTTCAGCAAGGCCCACAGATCTTCAGCATGTACGGCAACTCGCTTGCTGGCATGCGCACCGCCTTTGCTGACGTGGGAGGAATGGCGGGGGGCCTAGTAACCAAATTCCTACCCCTTATCGGCTTGGCTGCCGCCTTCGGCGTCGGCGTAGCATCTCTGACCCGGGAAATCGGGCAAGCCGGGAATAAGACAGTGGAGTTTGGGGATGTTGCCCTTGCAGCAATCCAGGTGCCAGCCCGAGCGATCTATGACTTTCTGGAGCCAGCCATCAACGGCGTGTCGGATTGGTGGGGCAGGGAGATGGATATCTTTGCCGATCAGACGAAGGAAATCGTCAATTTCCTCACCCGCAACTTTCTGATCGGCTTTGAGACCATCAAGTCGGGCATCATGACCCTTCCTGATGCCTTCATCGTAGCCGGCGAAGCTGCTGCCAATGGCTTCCTCAACGGCATTGAATGGTTGGTTCAACAGGCAGCCGAGAAGCTCAATGGGCTGATGTCCGGGCTTAATGGCCTGCTGAGTATGGCAGGCATGGAGCCGATCCAGCTGTTTGACGTGGGAAGCCTGAGCATTCCCGATGCGAACCTCGGCGGCGGTGCGGCACAAGCTCGCATCAATGCCGAAGGTGCTGCGCTGGCTCGGCGAACGGCTGATATCAACTCGACCGATTATGCCGGACAGGCTTTCTCTGCGATCAAAGATCAGGCTGGGCAGAACGCCACAGCACGGATTGCCAAAGAGAATGAAGACGCCCTGAAGAGGGCTGCAGCAGCTGCCGAACGGCTTGCCGAAGCTTACGGCAATATCGTTCGAGGCGGCCAGGAGTTCGTCGCTCAACAGGAGCTTGAACTTCGCTCCATCGGCATGACGGAAGAAGCAGCAAATGCTCTGCGGTTTGAGCAGGAGATGCTCAACAAGGCCGCCAATGACAACATCAACCTCTCTGCTGCGCAGACTAGCGAACTGGGTGCTTTGGCACAGGCTATGGCGGCAGCCGAGGCTGCCGCAAAGCGCGCCAAAGAGGTTTTCGAGTTTACGAAGGACTTGGCCAAGGGTTTCCTTTCCGACCTGCGATCCGAAATGCAGGATGGCGCCAGCTTCTGGGAAGCTTTCGGTACGGCCGGCATGAACGTTCTCGACAAGATCATCAGCAAGATTGAGGACAATCTCGTAGATGCGTTGTTCTCTATGGGAAGCGCCGGTGGCGGAGGCGGGTTAGGGAACATCTTCGGCATGATTGGATCGCTGTTCGGTTTTGCCGATGGCGGTGTGTTCACCAATGGTCATGTCCAGGCGTTTGCTCACGGCGGTGTCGTGTCCAAGCCTACTCTATTCCCGATGGCTACAGGCATGGGCCTGATGGGTGAAGCCGGGCCCGAGGCCATAATGCCGCTGCGCCGGGGTTCAGACGGACGACTGGGCGTAGCAGCTGCGAACAGCAATCGCCCACAGCAAGTGCACGTCACCGTAGGGGTCGCTGCTGACAACAATGGAAACCTTCTGCCCTTCGTTCAAGGCGTTGCCCAGAGCGAAGCGGGCAGAGCCGGTGTTGCTGCTGTTAGTCAGGCCAACAAGGCTGCGCCTGGTGCTGTAGCCCAGTTTCAGCAGCAGCGAGCAGGCGGAGATTACCGTGTTGCCTAATCTCAACTATGCGGTCTGGCCGGTAAGCTTGCTGCAGCCGTCCCAAGCCACAGCATCGCCGGTCGCGTTCACGCGCTCCGGTGGACGATCCCTCGGCGGAGTGGAACGCACGACCCGCACCGACGCGGGCTTCTGGCGCATAGCGTTAAACAACGTCACCGTCTGGTCTCCGTCGATGCGCCGTAAGTGGAACGCGCTTAGAACTGCTCTGGGTGGCAAGGCAGGACTGGTGGCGGTGCCGGTCTGGTCATTCGATAGCGCTCCGTATCCCTCCGGAGAACGCGAGCCGATTGTGGAAACGAACCATGATGACGGCTTCGGCTTTGACGATGGGCTTGGCTACTCTGAGGGATCAATCAACATCGAGATGGCTTCCTTTGCCCCTTTGGGTGCAACGGTCGTCACGCTCCGCTTGGTAGAGGCCATCTCGGTTGAAGGCATACGGTTTAGCTACCAGCATGCGCTCTACGAGACTGGTCCGGCTATCTCGGAAGTGGAGCCCGGCGTCTTTCAGGTGCCGATATTCCCCGCCGTCCGCATGCCCATTCCGCAGAACGCCGAACTCGAGGTGGATCAGCCTACTTGCTTGTGCAGGTTAGCGGACGACCGCGGCATGGATCTTCCGTTGAACAATTCCGAGATTGACAGCGCCAGTATCGAGTTTGTCGAAGCCGTCGACGTTTGGAATGATCTCGCAATTGGCTTGATCAGCTACTTTGAAGTGGCTGATTGATGGCTAGCAAGAGCATTCGCGTTCTGGTTCGCATGGACTTCCCTAGCCAAACCTTGAGATTCTGGGATGGGGCAGGGCCATACCTTGACGCCAATGGAGACATCTGGGTCGGAGCTTCATTAACTGAGGGCCTCGATCAAATCGAGGGCGCCATGAATGGTGAGGCTGCGACCCTGATGCTGTCCATGTCCGGTATTGATCGCTCGATCTCCGATCTCGCCTACGAAGAGCTTGAGGCCGGTGATGTAATCGGTGCCCAGGTGCAAGTGCTAGTCCAGCCTTGTGACGCATGGGACCAGCCGGAAGGCGAGCCTGAGGTAAAGTTCACGGGCACAGTGGACAACATGCCCAGCGATGACACTGTTTCGGGTGACCAGGTCGTTTCACGTATCGTCCTGGAAGTGGCGAACCGCTTTACGCTCCGCACGCTGGTCAGTGGGGCAGTCTTGTCCGACGTTGATCAGCGTGCTCGATCTCGTATCCTCAACCCCCTCGCCACTGCGCTAGATCGCTTCTGCGAGCGGATCAACACGCTACTTGATCGCAACATCGTCTGGCCAAGGTTCACCTGATCTATGAACTGGACCCGCCAAAATACCCGCGCCTTAATCGAGGCAGCGGCCGATGTGCCGTGCATCACCAGGGGTGCGGTAAAGGTGATCCGCCGGCACTATGCAGAAGATGGCTTAGTCGAGCGAATGGCAGCCTTTGAGGACTTTTGCGATCGTACCAATGGCAGACCGTCCGTATGGGGCGAAAGTGATTGCACGCTGCGCGTCGCCGATTGGGTTGCTGAGAACGGCTATCCTGATCCGGCTGCCGTGTGGCGGGGTACATACGAGACGGAAGCAGAGTGCAGGGCACTCCTGGTAGCTCGCGGTGGGCTGATTGGCCATGTTCAAGCTTGTGCCTCGGATATTGGGTTGAAGCCTATCTACGAGCCTGAGTTCGGCTGCATCGCAGTCGTTGGCGCCGGCTGCAATTCTGACCGGCAATGGTCCGCTATCTGGAATGGTGCCCGTTGGCTGGTGCTCTGGGGTAATGAGCAGGCGGCACACTGGACGCCGTTCGTTGCCAAGCCGCTGGGGCTCTGGAGAGTTTAATGCCGCAAGCCCTGATCGCCGCCATCACGCCCTATGTGGCGTCGTTCCTCTATGGTGTGACCGCCAGCACGGCCTTCGTAGTTGCTGCCACGGCTGCTGTCTCCGCGGCGCTTGTTTATGGTGCCCTGGCAGTCGCGTCCTATTTGGTATCGGCCGCGTTTGCGCCAGCCAAGCCCGAAGCACCCAAGCCAGAGGATGGAAAGTTCAACCTGAAGCAGCCTGTGCCTCCATTGGCCTATGTCTTGGGTCGGGTGAAGAAGGGCGGCGACTATGCATTTCTCGAGGAGCGCGCGGGCGTGGCCAGCCACGTCATGGTGCATGCAGCGCATCGAATCAAAGGGTTTGTGGAGCATTATCTGCACGACGAGGCCGTGACGCTGAGCGGCAGCACTGTGGTGACCCCGGCTCATTTCGACGGCCGGGTGTTCATAGAAACCAGGTTAGGTGAACCTGCTTCTACAGCTTACGGCGATTTGGTAGCACGTTATCCAGAGATCTGGACAACCGATCATCGGGGCGATGGTCTCGCTACGGTACAGATGAACGTTCAATCTGTGGCTGCAGAAAACCTGCAGAAGACCTTCCCATCGGGGATGCCGCAGCACCAGGCTATCATCGATGGCCATGCCGAGATCCATGATCCGCGCACGGGCACTCATGGTTACACCACAAATCTTGCGCTGCATCGGCTCTGGCATTTGACTAGTCCGGTTGGTGGCAAGCTGTCGATGACAGACATGTATCTGCCTGACTGGTCAGTTGCAGCCGATGTCTGTGATCAGTGGGTGACGAACCGCGCCGGCGCCCAGGTCCGCCGCTACCATGGCGGGTTCTGGTTCCGCGCGAACAACGACCCAGTGCAGGTTGGTCGCATCATGGATCAAGCTGCCGAGCTGGTGGTTTATGAGCGGCCTGACGGTAAGGTTGGGGTGCATGCGGGCCGCTTTGTTGAACCTGATGTTCGGCTGACCGCTGTCGATATCGTCAGCCTGAGCTACGATCCCAATAAGCGCCGTGGCACAAATGTCCTTGCGGTGCGCGGCCGATACACAGACCCAGCCAAAGGCTTCAACACGGCAGACGCCGCTATCTATGGCGAGCCTTACCCGAGCGACGACGAGCGCACCAAAACGGTTGAGAACCAGGCCGTTCAGGATCATAATCACATGGGTCGCCTTCAGAAGCTGGCCTATGTCCGAGCGAATGCACCTCGGGTGAAGCTTGTTGCCCACTACGATAGTGCCAAGCTCGTTCCGTATCGGCGGTTCATCACGGTGCATTATCCGCCCAAGATGACCGAAGCGGTTATTGAGATCATCGGTCGGCCGACCCTGTCGCTGCGCAGCCTGAGTTATGACATCGAGGGCATCGTTGTTCCTGCAAACCTCTACAGCTTCGACTCTTCATCTGAGGAAGGTGAGCCCGGAACGAACGTGGTCCCGATCGAGCGTGGCGATGTGCCGGTGCCGGAGAACTTCGTCGTCACCATCGAGACCGAAGAAGTAGGTGGCGGGTCCAGTGCGGCTTACGCCGAAGCAAGCTTTGACTTTCAGAATGACGCCTTCCAGTACGAGCTGGAGTGGCAGCCTACAGCCGGAGGTACCGTTCAAACGGTGCTAGGGTCACCTGGTGAACTGACGGTTCGCAGCACCTTCTTGGGTGACGGCGTGGAATATAGCTTCGGCGCCCGTACTTGGTCCGTTGGAACGCCGTCTGACAGGACTGCACCTCAGACCCTGACCGCGACTGCTGATCCTGTAGCGCCTGGTGTTGTGACAGGCGTTTCTGGGGTTGGCGGGGCAGGGCAGATCACCTTCAACTGGACGGCGCCGAACTCCTCGAACTACTCGGGTGCTCGGCTCTACTGGAACACGAGCAACACGATAGTCGGCGCCACACTCGCAGCAACAGAGTTTGGGGCGCCTAACGCGGCTGACACTCGGGTTGTCACCGGCATAAGCGCCGGAACTCGCTTCGGGTTCATTGTGGCCATCAATGGCTCTGGCGTAGCTGCTGCAGCCATCCCGACCGGCCCGGTCACCGTCACCTAACTGCATCGTCATCATCGACCACCACAGCTCGCCTCGGCGGGCCTTTTTTTTGGGGCCACAATGACCGCACTCACGATCCGCAGCGTTTTCGCCGAAGGCAAAGCTGTTAAGAAGACCGAAGTCATTCAGCTGCTTGAAGCGGGATTCTCAGGAGAGGTCATCGTACCGATAGACCATGGGACGTGGCAAAGCAGCGAGAGCTATTTCGCGGGTTCAACGGTGGCATATGGGGGGTCGCGTTGGATTGCCTTGGTCGACAACACCAATGTGGTTCCCGTCGATGGTGCCATTTGGGGACTCTATATCGCTGGCGGGTCTGTTGCAGACGGTTCACTTGGCGAGATTAAGCTTTCGAGCGCGTTGACCCAACGGCTAGGATATCGCCTCGACAGCGTTGCAGCGGCTGAGGCAACCCAGTTTCCAGCCGCTGTTCATACAGTTCAAGCGGCAGGATTTTCCTCGATTGGAATTGGCGGCGGACTTTATGCGCGGACGACATCGCCTGCTATCTTGAAGTTTCAAGACACTAATGGCGATTACTGGAACCTGCTCGACAATGAAATTCTACCAGAGCAGGCCGGCGTTGTGGGAAACGACAACACCAAGGGCGCCTTGAACGCTCTGGCCTTTCAAAAGGCAACAAACAGTGGCAAACGCGTCAAGTTGGCAGCCGCAAAAACGTACTTCTCGGATCCGTTTGTTCTGCAGGGTGGCCTGACTGGAACCAAGGGATCGTCAGTTCTATCTGCCACAGATTTGGCCAACCCTCTTATCCGAATAGATACGAACGAGGCTGTACTTCTCGAAAACATCCGGTTCAACGGATATGGTGCAGCTGGCGCAGCCATTTATGTAGCGCCAAGCGCTGGGAGCAATTATCGCTCCACCTTCCGAGACTTAGATTTTGCAGGCTTCGGAAAACAAGTTTGGTTCAGGAATGCCGCGACCTGGGGGGTAGAGCGCTGCACCTTCAGCGTGTACGGCGAGTCAGGCGTTTGGGTGCAGCACGATTTGCTGCCTGATAGCGGCGACAGTTTTATCGGCAATGGTTGCGTGTTCACAGGGATCGTGGGCGGTGCTGGCGCCGGCGTAGTTCAGAAGAACGGTGGTGGCCTAAAAGTCATAGGGAACAAGTTCCTGCTTGGTCAGTATGGCATAATAGCGTCTTACATTGGCGGGCCTAGCGCTACTACGCAAAGCACGTCGGTGCTGGTGATTGAGGGTAACTCGATCGAACACTGCACAGTTGCCGGTATTGCTCTGAGCCGAGACGTTGCAGCGAATGCAGCTATCAGCTTCTTCAACGCTAATATCAGCGGTAATCACCTGAACAACACGGATACATCCGGAGGAAGTGCCGCAGGCGCCGGCATTACTGTCGCCGATAATCTCAACATCAAGGGGCTTGGAATTACCAACAACGTCCTAGAAATTGGGCCGCATGGCGGGACAGGTATTCTCGTTGAAAGGTGCCGCGGAGGCATTGTCACCGGCAACTCCATCTATGGTAATGGAGGGCTGAACTCGGTTGGCATATCGCTTGGAGCGGGTTTTAACGGCACCGTTGATCCAAATAACTATGGTGCTGGACTGACAACGCCTTTTTTCAAGGCGGTAGGAGCAACAGGATTCAAAGGGTCAGTAGCGGCGCTCTAGTTTCTTATCGAGCCGCAACCACTCCGGATTTAAAGCAGCGTAATTCAGCTGAAAAATTTTGGGGTTCGCTTCGTAGAAAGAATATTGCTCGTCAACAAAGGCCTTAAGGCTGGAGTGCGGTGCATCTCCGGCAGCTGGCGGTTGCCGAAAAAAGCAATTCTAGTCTTCATAACCCAAGGGCAACCTTACCTTCGCTGGTCAACTCTATCCTAAGCTCATCGCTCCACGGCCCGCCGGCCAAATGCCAGTGTATTAGCCCACGAGCTTCGGCATCCTCTAGGATCGCTTCGTCCAACTCACCAGCTTCGCTAACCACATAACGCCCGTTGTTGGTTGCCAGCGCCTCCAACAAATCTCTGGTGCTATGAATTGGTCGGTTCACCTGCTCGACGCGCGGCGTGATGATGCGTGACCAGACAGCTTGTAAACTAGATAGCACCGCAGTTCTCGCCCTTTTCTGTTTGGATAAAGTCAACGCCGGGTATCGGCAAGCCCGCAACTGCCGACGCTTCTCCCCGCACATCAAGTGCATAGGGCAGGGCGCAGCGCAATGGGCGCTTGGCAAGTGACTACGGATCTCAACAGGCGCCCGCCGTAGGCGGGGTCGTCCGGGCCTCCCAGTACTATCACCTAAGCTGCCCGCCTCGTGCGGGCTTTTTTTGTCTCTGAACATTTCTGGAGAACACCATGAACGTGCCACCATGCGCGGCGCTTCCGGCCGTCGATTTTGACGTGGCGATGGAAGTGGCCAGCCATGAAGCCCTGATCCGTCAAACCTATAAGGACAGCGTTGGCGTGCTGACCTGGTGCGTCGGCATGACGAACGCCACGGGTCATAAGGTTGACCGATATATCGGCAAGCCAGCTGCGCTGCAGCACTGCATGAACATCTTCGCCTGGGCGCTGCAGAACTACGCTGTCGGCGTCTACCGCGCCTTCAAAGGCTACTCTATCAACAAAGGCCAGTTCGCTGCGGCGCTGTCATTCCATTGGAACACGGGCTCGATCGAGAAAGCCTTGTGGGTAACGCTGTGGAAGCAGGGCAAAACCGAGGAAGCCAAAGCGGCTTTCATGAACTGGGACAATCCGCCTGAAATCACCGATCGGCGCCGCAAAGAGCGCGACCTGTTCTTTGATGGCAAGTGGTCGCACAACGGCAAAATGACCGAATACACCCGGCTGACCAAGAAGATGACGCCGGTGTGGTCGAGCGCGGTCAAAATCGATGTCAGCAAGGAGCTGCGAGCAGCGTTTGCCGCTCCGGTCACTGTGCCGCTCGATGTCCCCATGCAACCTGAAGCGCCTGTTGTGGCGCCGACGGTTTCGCCTGGTGCAGAGCCTGCCAAGCAGCCTTCCAACTACAAGCGGCCAGCAATCCCGGGTTGGTTGATTGCAGCGCTCGTCATCATCGCCCTGGCAGCCGCCGGGGCTTTTTTCATTCGGTTCTAGGAGGCCGCTGTGGCCCAATTCATTCTTGCCTGCCTGGCCATCCTTGTAGGGCTAGTCTGTGCCGCCTTCGCACTGTTGTCAGCCGGCGCAAACCACATGGGCGGCGCCACCAATCCCTCAATGGTGGACCACAAGCCCACCGTCATCTTCATCGTCCTCGCTGTCGGCTTCATCGGCCTTGGCGTGTGGCTCTTTTGACCTGCGCAGGAGGCGCACACCTATGATCACGACTATCGCAACCGCCATTGCCCAGAACGTCATCCTCGGCTGGCTCTGGCGCCGTGCCCAGGAGCTTGCCAGCTTGGGCGGCGTACTGGTCCCGATCTACCTCGCCATGCCCCCAAGCATGCAGGCTGACGTTCAAGCCATCTTTACAGGGCAGGGTGGTGGCTTGTCGATCTCGGCCGCCATAGGCCTTGGCTATTACCTCTGGACGCAGTGGCAGTCCTACCAAGCGACGGTGAAGCCGCAGGTGGTGACCAGCTCTGGTGAGAAGATCGCACTTCGCCCGAACGGCGCTACGGCCAAAGAGGTTGAGCAAGTTGCCAAGCTCGCGCCTCGGCAACAGACATTAGCCGAGCGGCTCGCCGGCATGTTCGCGCGCCATTGACCCTTTCGACTAAACACATATCGCGAGGGCGACGTGCCAAACACCATTACCACCGAAGAGCGCGTTGCCCTTGTTGAGCGCAGCCTCGTAGATCACGCCAAGAGCCTCACGGCCTACAATGACGAGTTTGCCAAGTTCGGCGCTCGCCTGCTTGCCTTGGAAGACTGGCGGCATGATCGGAATATAGCCGCTGCCCGCGAGGATGAGCGGGACAAGTCTCTTTACAAGCGGCTGGACGAAATCGAAGCTTCGATCGAAGCCATAGAAAAGCGGATGGACAACGCCGCCAAAGATCAAAAGGAAGGGCAGTTCCGTATCACCCTCCTGCTGGTCGCGGCCGTGGTCAGTCCCATTGGGACATTGATCGTGCAGCGGGTGTTCTCATGAACAAGATCATCCGCGGCCCGGTGTTCTGGCTGCTGCTCTGGCTCGCCGTAATGCCCCTAGTTCTGACACTTGGGCCCGCGCTTGAGACGCGGTATCTGCCCGTATTCAAGAGCTTCAAGCTTGTGTCCGTCACAGAGATATCGCCGGGGATAAGCCGGGTAGTGGTGTCGTTTGAGAAAGTCCGTGCCTGTGATCCCGCTGGATATGGCTGGTATCTCGGCACTCGCGATCGGGGGATATTCTCGGAAGTAGAGGTTCGCAGCGTTAACAATGGCAGCAACAACGGCCGCCCTCTAGGTCATCAGCTCTCGCTGCCGTTCGACGTATCAGCTAGCCCAAAGGACCTGCAGAACGTGTTCGTCAACATCTATTCCCGATGTCCGTTTCAGCCATGGGTCACGAAGTCGGAAGTCTATCCGTGATCACATCTGACTTGTGGTTTGTCCCCGCTCTTATCCACAATCCCTAGCGGCTTGTTCTCATTCTGTTCACGGTGGTAGGACTCGGCACTTCCAAGATGGAGGTCCCCATGATTCCGATTGCAGCAAAGCCACAGAACAAGGCTGAGATGATCCGGCTGGCCAAGGCTAAGGACCCGTCCATCAGCGATCAGGATATGGCTCTAAAAGTTGGCGCATCAGTGCAGCAGGTGCGTCAGGCGCTGCGCAGCAAGGGCGTGCCGCTCAAGCGAGGGCTAAGAGCCTGACATTGTCTAGCTGTGTCGACGCTGAGGCAAATGCGCGAAGAGGGCTGGCGCATCACGTTCTACTGCCTGGCAGCAAACGCCCGGTGCACTCACAGTTGGAGACCAACTTGGGATCAGATCATCCAGTATTTCGGTCCAGATGCGGACTGGACGAAAGATCGCGCGGCCTTTGAACGGTTAGTTTGCGAAGCGTGTGGCGGGCGAGGCGCTTCAGTGATTGTTGTTCCGGCCGCCGATACTCTCGGCATGGGCGGTGCCGGCGGCGCGCATGATCACCAACCTTCGCTGTCAAAGGAAGAGATCGCTAGGAACAGAGCCGAGTTTGAAGCCGACCGGAAAAGGCGTGGCATCAAGAGCAACGCAGAGTTGGCAGCTGAAAGCCGTGCTGAGCGAAAGCGCATCAAAGAAGCCGAGAAGGAAAGCAGCAAGCACTTCATCGGGCCGCCAAACCCATGGAAGTATCGGAAGAAGGGCAGGTGGATTTGATTTGCTGCAGGTGCCTAATTGCTGCGGAACTAAGATTCTGCCTCCGCTTTGCTGCCGTGCAACAAGCCGATCGGCACACCCAAACAGGAAGATGTCACTTGGCACGCGAAGCTTTTGATGATTGACGTCCTCACGCTCAAATGGAAAACGGGAATGGTAACCTGTTTTCTGGATAGCGTATGCTAGGCTCGCTCCGTTTTATTCTAGCTATAGGAGTGGTCGCTTACCACCTTCATCCCACCGCTTTTAAGTTCAGCGGGCCCACGGCGGTTTTTGGGTTCTACACTATCGCCGGCTTCCTTGTTGGAGGTATTCTAACCGGGACGTACAAGGGTCGGATCGGTGCGTTTCTTTTAAATCGCGTACTTAGGTTGTATCCCGCCTATTGCGCTGTAATGCTCGCTGCTTTTTTCTTGGCCCTGAGCGGCCACCCTGTACTGAACGCTGCAATTTTAGTGCCCCATTCTTTAGACGCATGGTTGCGACAGATTTTGGTTTTGGGGCTGCTAGATTTCAACGGAGATCCGTATCCAATCCGACTTGTGCCACCAGCATGGTCTTTGAACATAGAAATCCTCTGGTACATAGCGATGATACCCGCGGTTCGCTTTCCTCGAACCTGGATGGTGGCTTCCCTGGTGACTGCAGTCTGGTTCTGTTTGCAGAGTGACTTCGACGGAACCTATTACAATTACTTAGGTCCAGCATTCTGCTTCGCTTTAGGCGCGAACTTAAATATCGCTAAGGTCCAGCTAAGACCTTATCACTTGCTGACTGCTCTTACTTTAGTAACGTTTTGTTTGTTGATCGGGAATGTCGTCGGATTTCAGGTCTGGCTCCTGTACCTTTCTTCAGTAGCGACGGCATATGCAACCTCTGCGGCTCAGTCGTTCAAAAACGACACCTTTCGCGCATTTGATCATTGGCTTGGCAGGTTATCGTACCCTGTTTTTCTGTGTCACTGGCATGTTGCCAGTCTTGCCAGTTTGCCAAGGGGTTGGAAGCTGTTGTTGACAAGCATGCCGCTTATATTGATCTCTGCTTTTCTAATTTCCTTGCTAGTTGAAGGCCCTGTTGAAGCTTTAAGACAGCGTGTTCGAGGATCCAAGCTCCCCGCTTTTAGGGGCGCGTTGGAACACAAGGAACCAGGACTAAAACTGTAAGCAGCACACCGGGCAACCGCTGTGCAGCTCTCGTTGTCGGCTCAGCGGCAAACAGTATGCCTGATGCCTAGCAAGTCCGCCAAAAAAAGGCCGACAAGTTTGCAGCCTATTTGAGCACTGTCAGAAAATGAAATCCGAGCTTTGCAGTACCCCGCCGAAGCCCACAAGCTGAACGTTCGAATTCCCGTAAGCTACAACGACATTGCCATTATAATTAAAGATCGACAGGTCGCTCATACTTGAGAAACCATAATAGAAACCAACGCGACTCATATCAATTTTGTCTGCGCCAGGGGTAAAATCACAGATTGCGTCATATCCCCAATCCGGCTGGAACATGAAGTTGTCAGCACCATTGCCGCCGAACATTCCATCATTTCCACCGCCGCCACAAACAAGGTCATTTCCATCGTCGCCGAACAGGGAGTCATTCCCCTGTTGAGCCCAGATGTAGTCATCACCCTGATTGCCGTAGATGATGTCATTGCCGTCTACAGAATGGTCACCATTCAGGTCATTACCGTAGAGGTAGTCTCCATCGAAGCCGCCGTAGATGGTATCTGAGCCAATTCCACCCTCAACCGTGTCGCGTCCCTGATTGCCATAGATCAGATCGTCACCCTCATTGCCGTAAATAGCGTCAGAAAGATCTAAGGTTACACCCACCAAACTTGGGTCATGTCCCCATATAGTATCGTTACCTCGCCCGCCGTAAATTGTGTCTTGGTCTTCACCGCCGTAGAGAGTGTCGTTTTCTTGGTTGCCAAAGATCGTGTCGTCACCCTGATTGCCATAGATCAGGTCTGCTGCGTCCGTGCCAGTGGGATTAGACGCATTGCCAAAAAGCACATCGTTGTCTCTCCCGCCGTAGATGGTATCCGCGCCTTCGCCACCGGAGATATTATCCCAGCCTTGGTTTCCGTAGATTAGGTCATTACCACCTTCACCGTAGATGTAATCGCCATCGTCGCTTGATCCAGAAACATTCATCCGATTGCCCCAAATCGAATCGTTCCCGCTGCCGCCCGATATTGTGTCAGCGCCCGAATGGCCGAATAGGACGTTACTAGCCGAGTTTCCGAAAATATTGTCAGCGCCTGAACCACCAACGGCGTTCTCAACGACTGTATTGAGATAGATGCCAATGTTGCCCACATCCCCGCCCACGTCAGAATACTGGCCAGCACGAAGGTCGAGCTTCTGCGTGACACTGAATCCAGATGCATCAAGAGTATCGATGCCGCCATTATCGTAGATAGTGAAAGCGGCCACATCGCCCTGTGCGTACTGCCCAAAATTGTGTTCCGGCAGTGAGTTGCTATTGAACCCGTATGTAGTGTTCCCCGTCCGTATCTGAGTTGCGACTCCATACAGGTTCTGTATGGCAGCTATGTCGGCCATCATCGGCCCGGAAACCCACGCGAAGCTTGCATCAACAGCGGTGTTTTCGTCTTGGCTGAAATACGACATGATCGTCGCTTGCCAAGAGTCATTCAGGTAATGATTGCCCCCGGCGCCATTTGCGTCCCAATCGGAGCTGACGTTGTAATTGCCAGCATGCCCCAGACCCAAAGCATGCCCGATCTCATGGATGTACGTCTGATAAGAGTATGAGTTCGTGCCTGTCCCATAGGCGGCGACCCAGTCAGATGAAACATTGACCACGGCGGACTTCGTTGTGCCAGATGCAGCTACATATGACGCGTAAGCCCCCTGTCCATAATCGTCTTCGAATTGGATCTGTGTGATTGATTGATTACTTGTCTGTACGAAACTTAGGCCGCTAACATTGGCCCAAGAGTTAAGCGCTGCTTGAGCGAGCGCTTTACCTTCTGCGGCAAGTCCATCGATGTTGTAGTAGATCTGCGGCGTATTGAATGCGTGAGGTGATTGGCCCGATTGCGTCCAGTAGCCATGTGACAGGTATGAAGCAATTTGGGCGGTGGAATACGTAGGCAAGGATGCTGACAGTGTTGGGTCGGATGTATTTGCCTCAACGGCCGCATATTCTTGTGTCAACTAAGGGTCCTTGAATTAACCGAGCGCCGGCGCCGGATCAGATTTCCGCAACCTTAAGGCTACCGCCGATCCTTCATCAACAACGGGGCACGCAAAAACACGCATTAACCCGTAATGTTGCAAAAAAACGCTTAACGAAGGTCATTTTCGAAGCGTTGGATTTCGGCTGCTTGCTCATTAACGATCTGCTCAAGCTCCTCAATGCGCTTATTTAATTCTGATATTTCTTGAAGATAAAGCTTGGAGGCAAGCTGTGCATGATTGGCAACTTGCAACTTGCGGAACACCCTTTGCCGATGGAGTTCCACTGTCCTTGCTGATGTATTAAGTCTCGTCGCAATTTCATCGTCGGGGAAGCCGAGTTGAACAAAGCCACAAACCTCCTCTTCGCGCCTAGTTAAGCGCACTTCTCCTCTGATGCGCGCATGTTGGGCATGATTTCGCGCAGTGCCTATAGAGATGCCAAGGCGACAAGCAATCTCGGACCAGCTTACGTTCTGAGCACGCAAAGAAAGAACTTCAATTTGGCGATCGGTTGGGTTGTTGTTCAGTTCCATTCCAAGCTACACTGCCCTAAAGCGAGTTCATCACCGGCTTCTTGGTGTCTGTCCCTTCGTAGCGGCTGTTGTTTACGTCACGACTAACGCGATGGAACACCAACTGATCGTCTAGCTGGTTGTCCACCAGGATCCGCTTAGCATCAGTCCCTTGCACCGATCCATCCAGCCATTCCCCATAGTGCTCAGGCTCTAAGATGACTGGCATTCGAGTATGAATGTGGCTGATGTGCTCGACTGCAGGCGCGGTGATGATCGTGCAGCTGGTAACACCCAGATTGTCATTGCGGGCCCACAGCCCGGCGAAGCTGAATGGCGTGCCATGTGGCAACTGCAGGAGCCACGGGTCCTTCTTGCCGTCTTCGGCATTGGTGGTCCACTCGAAGTAGCCATCCGCCGGTATGAGGCACCGGCGTGACTTGAAGGCCTCTCTGAAGGCCGGCGTGCTATCGGCTGTCTCGATCCTGGCATTGAACAGCGTAGCCTTGGGCACTTCCTTGGCCCAGAAGGGCACAAGCCACCATCGGCCGCGGTTCAACTCCATGTTGCCAACCTTGTCGAGGTGAACAAAGTCGACATCCTGCGTTGGCGCGATGTTGTACCTGGGCTGCATGTTTGAAGGCGGCACGGGGTGGAGCTCGTCGCTGAGCTTATAAAGCGCGTGAAGCTCACTCCAGGTCAGTTCGTTGGTGAAGCGGCCGCACATCAGGACTCTTCCGCAACCTTCTCTGGTCTTAGCGCAGACAATTGCTCTTTTAGGTCGGCATTCTCATTGTGCAACTGGGCGATGGTTTGATCGGCGATGATTGCAACAAGGTGAGCCATATTCCTCGCTTGATACTTGGCCAAAGCGTGCTGCTTGATCTGATTGGCAGTGCGAAAGGTTATGCCAAGACGATCACCCACTTCATACATCGTGAGCCCGATCCGAAACAGATCAAACACCTCGCTTTCTCTTAGGGTCAATTCTGCTGCTTTGTTCACTGCCTGGTACCGTGCAACGTGCGTCTGGGCAGTTCGCCAATTCATACCCAATGCTTCGCCGATTGCAGCATAGCTCAGGCCTTGCTCTCTAAGAGCGACCACTTGAGCTTGGCGGTCTGTCGTGCCTTTTCTCATTATAGCCCTTCCACCTCAGCCAAATGGCCCCACTCCGGCCGCCACAATGCTCTATTCTGAATGGCTATAACAACACGATTGTACGCCCATAGGGCGCAGAGCTCTTCAGCCCGCGTCAGCGCATCAGGAACGGAGTAGGGGCCTTCAAGCGCCGCCTTGATCTTCTCACCCTGGCTGATCCAGTCTGGCCAGTAGATGGAGGCCAGTACCTCGCCATATTCGATCCCGGCAGCGGTGAACGCCTTCTTATCCGAACCGATGCCAACAATGATCGCATCTAACGCCACCTCGTCGTCATCGGTGGTCCACTGGTAGACCATCATTTAGCCGGCTCTTTTGGCGGCCTTTGCACAAAGTCGACTGGGCCAGCCTTTTGTTTGAGCTCATGCTTTAGATCGACCTCTATCGAAACCAGATAGGGTGCAAAGACGGTCATCTCGCCTCGCCATTCCAAAGGGCGGCCTGTTGAGTGCTGAAAGCCCAGCTTACGCAAAAGCAATGCACCGTCTTTTGTATATGAAGCATGTAGCTCTGCCAGGTCGCGGTCGTCCCAGACGTTGATCTCTTTGACAGCCGCCGTCCCATCTTCGGATCGCAGCATGAGCTGACCTTCGGGGCTGACCTTTGCGACATAGGTGACGAGGTAAAAAGTCAATCTGGCCGCCCCTCCAGCGTTGGTCGTGGTGTTTCTTTCACTGGTTTAGCTTCTTGTCCCATAGCGGCCAGTCTACGATGTCCATGGCGGTTTCCAGTCTGGTCATACTGCGCTGAGGGTTTCTGCGGCGGTCTGCGTCGACACGGCAAACCATTCTCCGACAGTGCGGAACTGCGCCAGACACTCATGAACCTTCTTCTCGGCTGCAAATGCTTCAACTCGAGTCGGGAAAACGCGATCAGCGACCAAAGCGAGCCGCTCGCCTGAGCCGACCTGCAACTCTTGGAGACGTTTCCTCGGCTGCGTCGCCACGCCGACCTTGACGCCTTGGGCTGCTGAAATGACGTAGACGGACGCCGCGTCTTGGCGGTCAGCTTTAAGAGCCGCCATCACCTTTGGCGACCTCGGATCGTGATTCATAGCGTTGGTGTATGCAGACAAAAAATCAATGTCGTCAGGGTCGGGCAACGCTATTCTGTATGAGCCATGGCGATAATAGTGCCTCTGGCGACCGTGTCTGTCTTTGTAGCGCTGCAAATAAGCCATTCGACGTAGCATCAGGCCCTCGTTCCTGGTTAGACAGTCAGCGGTAATTCGATAATGGTTTCAGTAAGTGGTTAGACACTCTCGCCTAGGCGGAGACCCTTGCAAATCTCGAAAGCGCCATCCTCCTCCAAAACCGAGGGTCGTGGGTTCGAGTCCCCCAGCCCCTGCCAGGCAATTTCTACAAAGCTTTGTTTCTGTTGGGATTTGGCCGATTGGTCAAACCGTACTTCATTCATTGTTTCGTAGGTTATAGCCGGAGCAAAGTACCCGCTTCGGCGTTCATGGGTCATCGTGTTCAAGTAATAAGCGAGTTGTCGCTCGCAACGAGTATGACCCTGACCGAAGCTGAATTTTGCATCAACGATTCCCGGCAAAAACTCGCCGCCTTCAATCAAATCGCCACGCAGGCCAAGCCCGACAAGCTTCTCGCCCTCGTCCGTGAAGAGATTGTCCGGCTGGAGCTGGCTGCCCAGAACCTGCCGAGCCGCGCCGTCAAGATCCACCGCCTAATCCAGGCCTGGCGCAAGTGCCATGCCGAGCTGTGGGTCGGACGCCGGTGACCGAAGATCAATTGCAGATGCATTTTGAAATGGTGCGCCAATCTATCGGAACCTGGGCCGCCACAACGGCTGAGCTGGTTGGTGCCGCTAGTGAAGCGGACCAGACCGGCACATCCAACCCGGAGCGCTTTGCAGCTGCTGAGAGAACGCTTGCAGCCGTGCGGAGCGAACGGGCAGCGCTTGAGCAGGCCGCAACTGCGGTGCCGGGCAAGTCAGACGACCTTGCACGCGGTATCGAGATAGCGCTCAATGAGTTAGATCTGCTGGAGCGCGACATTGGACAAGCGCTCGGCCGGTTGGCTGGCTGAAGCTTAGCCTGACTCGCAAATAACACACCGCATTCACGCAACGGATTCGCCTTTTATGCAGTTGGTGCGAGTCACGTACCCTGGGGCGGGGTGCGCGACGGGGTATCAGCGTATGAACTTCATCGACACGACCGATAATCTTAAGACGGCGACCACCTGCTATTACATCGTCGTGCAAATCGACGGCGTTTGGTGGATCGATGTCGAGGGAAAGCCATGCGGACCGTGTGAGGACAAGGAAGACGCCATCAGCTGTGCCTTCAAGCTCATCGAGGTCTTTGGCAATCCGGCGCGGCCCGCTGCAGTTTATGCACCAGATGGCGACGGACATACCAAGCTTGTCTGGCGTGGCCGCCCAAGCTAGTTCGACCCTATCTCAGGATGCTTCCTGCAACATTGCCGCGAGGGTTCCGTTGAGTCTTGAACGGAGAACAGCATGGCAGACCGAAGCGACAGCCGCAGGGCCGGCAACATCATCATCGGTGGGTTTCTCCTGGCGCTGGCCATACTCGTAGTTTGGTTTGCTCTTGATTTCGGCGGGTTGATGCCGGGTGACCAGCCGGTTCTTACACCCGATGCGCCCGCGAGCGTCGTACCCGAAGCGGCGAACTGATCCCCAGCGAACAAAGGCTAAAGATGCCGCATTGCGTCCTGATCGGCGACTCTATTCTCGACAACGCCTCCTACGCAGGTCGCGACGGATCCGTACTAGCACGGCTGCAGCGGATAATGCCGGAAGGTGACCGGGCGACGCTCTTGGCGCGTGACGGTGCAGTCATCGAAGGCATAAAGCAGCAACTAGGCCGGCTTCCGTCCGACGCCAGCTTTCTGGTTATCAGTGCAGGCGGCAATGACGCCTTGCGCTCAAGCCATGTCTTGCTGGAGCCTGCCCAATCGGTAGCCGAAGGCATGAGCAAGGTTCTGGCTGTGCGCGATAGCTTCGCAACAGCTTATCAAGGCTTGCTCGACGACGTTGCTGCCACCGGCATTCCCGCTGCCGTGTGCACCATTTACGATGTCATGCTGCCGGACCTTTTCGAACGCCGTGTTGCCAATCTCGCCTTGGGCGTGCTCAACGATGCCATCACCCGCCAAGCGGTAACCCGCAGCTTACCGATCATTGACCTGCGCGTCATGCTGACCGAAGAGCGGCACTTCGCCAATGCCATCGAGCCGTCGGAACACGGCAGCGACCGCATCGCTGCTGCCATCGTTAGCGCCATCAACAATCATCCTGGCGCCTCGACGGTTCACACGGGGCTCTAACCATTATGGATGACCTTGAGCAACGCGCCCTGAGTTTCGCGACCGATGCCCACGCCTCTATCAACCAGCGCCGCAAGTACACCGGCGAACCCTACATCGTTCACCCCATCGCTGTTGCCGAACTCGTCCGCTCCGTGCCGCATACTGAGGCGATGATCGCGGCAGCCCTGCTGCATGACGTGATCGAGGACACGCCGGTCATGCTTGCAGACATAGACGCTGGATTTGGCAGCGAGGTCGCCGAACTAGTGGGCTGGCTTACCGATGTCTCAAAGCCCGAAGATGGCAACAGGCGCAAGCGCAAGCACCTCGACCTCTTGCACACCGCCAAGGCGCCTGCGGCAGCCAAGACCATCAAGCTTGCCGATTTGATCGACAACACCCGCACCATCTCCAAATATGACCCGAGCTTCTGGCGCGTTTACCGGGGCGAAAAAGAAGCTCTGCTCCAGGTGCTGCGGGAAGGCGACCCGACCCTTTGGGCAAGGGCCAAGAGAGATTAGCGATCCTCCAGATCATCCATGCGATCGGTCTGGTTTTCATACTCGCGCTTAGGCAATTCTTTTGCCGGGTCAGCCTTGTCGGTCAAGCTATAGCGCGGATCGCTGTTGTCATTGACGATGTCCTTTTGCCCTTGCTGCACATTTTGCTGCTGGTCAGGGCGGTTCCGATCCTGGTTCTCCTGGGTGGCCCGGCAGATCTCTTCGGGGCTCATCGCATCACGGGATGGAACGGACGGATTGTCCTTGTTTGCCATTATTGGTCTCCGATTTCCTGAGTACCAGTCGAATGTTGCGCATCTGGGTTCCGTTCCGGCTATCTCACCCCAAGCAACATAGCTTGCATGGAGCGCAGACCGGGCTCGAGCGTTGATGGGAAGCAAGAACGAGGTATCCCATGACCACTCAAGGACAGAAATTTACCGGCATCTGGCTCCACGAGGGCGACAAGCGCGGGGAGGATTTCAGCCACTCCGCTGCGGACTACAACCATGCTGAAGGCGAAGTCCGCATGCGGCACGTGTTTGTGGAGCAGGGCGGCGGCAAGGTCGGCGTCTGGGTGCCCGAGCACTGGACCGAGGATCAGGCGCGCGAAGCTCTCCAGACTAATTGGTAGCTAAGCCGAGCCCTTGAGCGGCAGGTCGATATCCTGCTGCACTTCATCCTTGGTCTGGCTCTCGGGCGAGCCTTTGCTGCCCATGGCACGGATGCGTTGCTCGATGCGCGCAGCCTCTTCCTCGTCGATCTCGGGCGGCATGCTGGTGTCGTCGTCCGGGAGACCCGCGGCTGTCTGGCCGATGGGGGCGTCCTTGGGCCGGTCATTCAGCCCTTGCGTGATCTTGCTGCTGGTCATGATCTGATCTCCATTCAGGTTGAGATGCTGACAATGTGGTTTTCGAAGGCCACATAGTCGCCTTCGATCTGGGCCGCTTCGTCCACGATCGTGCGTCCGCCGCTGATCCGGAGGAAGCCCTCCTCGATCACCTGCTCGATGATCTGGTCGAGTTCGCGGTCATCGGTGAAGCCTATGCGCGTTCCATCGCTGACGGTGAGTTGGTAATCGGGCAATTTGCTCTTCCTTGGCTAGTTCGGGTCGTCGCTGGCTTCGTTGATCCCAGGTTGCACGCTGTCGCCGGGCAAATCCCCTTTGGTGCTGGTGTCCTGGTCTTCCTGCCGCCGTGTAGGATTTGGTCCGTTCTCGTCGCTGGACACCGGGCTCTTGTCCGGATCCTCATCATCGACGGCTGGGCTCATGGGTTGAGGGGTCATGGTTTCCTCCTAGTCGTAAGTGTCTTCTTCGGCGCCAGCCGAGAGCGGACCTTCGGCGCCGGCAATGTCCTTGCCCTTCTGCTTGGCGTCGCGGTTCTGGTCCTTCGCGCGGGCAGGGCTACGGTCCTGGCCTTGCGGCTGGGCGGCAGGCTTGGTGCCGGCCTGTTCTGTCTTGCTCATTTGAGGTCTCCATCTGTCAGGCAGCGTCAACGCCGGGGAGGCCGTTGAAGGTCCATCACGATCAAGCTCATTCAACTGCAGCAAGCGCCGGTCCGTGGCAGATAACGAACCAAGCGGGAGCGGTTGCGTTACCTTGGTGTCGAGGTACGTCATGCAAAATCCACTCACCGCCAAGCTTGAACATTACACCGCTTTTTCCCCGGATGAACGAACCAGGCTGGACCAACTCTTGATGGGCAAGCGCCAGACCTTTCCGGCCCGGTCTGAAATCATTGCAGATGGAGAAAAGGTTACCGAGATCCACCTTGTGGTGTCCGGCCTCGCGGCGCGCAGCAAATATCTGCCCGATGGAGGACGCCAGATCATGGCGTTTTTGGTTCCTGGTGATCTATGCGACGTCGAGGTCTTCGTGCTTGAAGCCATGGATCATTCGATCACCGCTATCAGCGAAACCGAATGTGCGCTCATTCCGGCCAAGACCATCGAAACGCTGCTGACGGAAATGTCGGGCCTGACAAAAGGACTGTGGTGGAGCACCATGTCCGATGCTGCCGTCTTGCGCGAGCGCATCATCGATCATGGCCGGCGCGGCGCCAAGGAGCGATTAGCTCATCTCTTTTATGAAATGCTGATCCGTTACACCGTTATCGACGAGGTCACCGACAACAGTTTCAGCTTTCCCGTAACGCAAGAGGAGTTGGCTGATGCAACAGGCCTTACGCCTGTTCATATCAACCGCATCTTGCAGGAAATGCGCAGCGACGGGTTGATCGAGTTGCGCCACAGGACCTTGACGGTGACCGACCCGGATCGGCTCAAGCAAGTGGCGCGTTTTGAGTCCGATTATCTGCACTTCAAGCGAGCAGCGGAGCGGCAGGACCGGTACGGCAAAAAAGCTGCCGACCTTATGTAGACCGCGAAAGCCACCCTCAAAGGTGCTTGCTGGAAGGCAAATTGGGCCAGACCTGATCTAGGTTAGGGCTGAGTGTCCGCCTTGGCGTTAGAGGCTGCTCTTCCACTACATCAGGGAGAGTAAGTGACCAAAGATGGCGGCGTGCCGATCATTGCCCTGGGAGCGTCGGGAGGGCAGGGGCTTATAGATCTGTGCACCTTCCTCAGGCTCTTGCCGGCTGGCTTTCCGGCGGCCATTGCCGTTACCTTGCACCGGCGCTTCGATGTTCCAAGTGCCTTGCGCGAAATTTTGCAAAGATCATCACGGCTTCCGGTCAGGCTGATCGATAAACCCTGCGCTGTGGAGCCAGGAGTTTGCTTCCTCGGCGATCCGTCGCGGCATTTGGCGATGAATGAGAATGGCCTTTTCGATTTGATCGATGATCCACATCGAAAGTATCGCAATGCGACCGTCGATCTGCTGTTCCGCACGCTGGCGGATCATGCAGCGTCGCGTACTACGGCTGTAGTATTGTCAGGCTGTCTTTCCGATGGTTCCAATGGATTGCTGGCCGTCAAATCTGCGGGTGGCCGCATCATGGCGCGGGAGCCATGGCCATCCATTTTCAGCGACATGCCGCGAAACGCCATTAAGCTGGCCGGGCCGCTCGATTATGTCGGTAGCATAGAACGCCTGGCGTCCCGTGTGCTTCCCTCTGCGCCCGCTTCAAACAGTGGAATCGTAGACGACGGGTACACCGTCTCCGGGGTTCTCGATTGATACGCGGGCATGCTGGCCGGACTTGAAGTCCAGCTTGGCCGAGCGAACTGCAGCATCCGTCGCGACCTGCCGTGACACGAATGGGCCAAGCCGTTCAGAGTCTTCCATGACCCACCAGCGGCCTGAGCGCGTGGCGATAAGATATTCTTTTGAGCTCACCGTATTCCTCCGGCCTAGCTTGTCGCGCAAAACGGAGGAGGTGCATTGCGGTTGCGTTGGCTAACTTGTGTTAGGCTACGGGTAACAGATGCTCTGGTCGGTTCTGATGCGAGCTAGCGGCTGTGCGCAGCGGGGTGCCCCGTCGTCTCCAATGCAACGTTGGCCGAGAACTTGGCCCCACCATCTGAAGTCACGGTGTAGCTCCCGGCCATCTGGGCAACAACGCCCTTGAGCAGGCGCGTACCCATCCCGGGAATAGTCGTTTCAGGGCTTAAGCCCACGCCATTGTCCGACACCACCAGTTCGGCTCGTCCAGGGCCAGCCGCCTTGATGCTGACCCTGATCTCGCCATCGGGCTGGTCCTTGAAGGCGTATTTGATTGAGTTGGTAACCAGTTCGCTCAGCAACAGCGCCAAGGGTGTGGCGTGGTCCCGATCCACATGCAGATGCTCGACCTCGTAGACGGTTTTGACCTGTGCGCCATAGGCAGCCACGACCTCGTCGACAACGCTTGGCACATAGTCGTGCGCGTCGATATTGTCGAAGCTATCAAACTCGTAAATGTGGGTGTGCATCGCAGCCATGGCAGCAAGACGTGTTCGCAGGTCGCGCTTGGCGGACTCCGGCATATCCTGCAAGGCCACAAGACTTTGCACCGATTGCAGATTGTTCTTCACCCGGTGATGAATTTCCCGGAACAGCAGATTGTTCGCCTCGACAGCCGCCTCCAGTGCCTCGCCTCGCGCCGCGTCGCGGTACAGCAAACGCACGATCCAGATCGAACCGATAATCAGTCCCAAGATCACGGGCGACACGATCAGAATGACTGCAGTGACGGAATTGCGGAAGGTCTGCCAAGTCTGCTGGGACGATATTGAAGCCAGCGCCACGATCTGCGTTCCTTCCACACGGCGGTAGCTGACGACGCGCGCGATACTATCAACTGGAGAAGCGCCAGAGCTGTACGTGCCAATAGGCGCTGCAGGAAGGTATTCCGTAAAGAGCGGAAGCTCGGCAAGGCTGACTGGGCCATCAGTTGCCGGGTAGCGCGCAATCAGCATGCCGTCGTCACGGACCAGGCTAACGGTTGAAGCGTCCTCGAAGTCGAGCATGGCCCAGAAGTCTCGAACGATACTAGCCGGGAAGGACAACATGGCCGCACCGGCAAAGCGGCCATCCCGCTCTAGCCGTTTGCTGAACACGAATATCGAGTCGCCGGTTAACCGGCTCACGATCAGTGATGAAAGACCGAACGGAGCACCGTCCCGCACTTGCTCAAAATAGTCCCGATCGGCAATCGAAACATTGCTGGCTCCATCTACCGTTGAGAACAGAGCCGCGCCGGTATCGTCAGCAATGTAAAGCTCCGCCCTTGCAGGCAAACCTTCCAAAACAAGATTCATGCTCGTTTGATCCAACAATTCCGGTCCGATCGCCGTATCGACACGGCGCAGGGTTTGTTGGGCAAGTTGATCGATCCAGAACGCGTTATTGGCTACGACCTGCGCCGCAGCCGCCGATCGCTCTTCCAGCCGTTCTTGATTAGTGCGGATGCCTTGCTGGAGGAAAAAGCCGAAAATGCCCCCAAAGGCTGCCAAGAACACCAGCAGCAGGGCAAGGGTAACCGGTATCGCTGATATGCCCTTTGGCCGTTTGGCAGCAAGACTGGCCAGAATCTGCCTCCAATTTTTCGGAGACTATAAATGGAAGCGTTGATCAGTCAATTGACACAGGCTGTCTAAGTAATTGACTTAGCTAGTCAACATGCACTCTGCCAGTCAGTTGAGAAAAGTCGATGGTGCTGGGGTATACACTATCGGGGGCTGGATGCGTGGAAGGTTATCAAAGCGGCGCTGCAATTGCAGAGACTGAATGGCGTTCTGATTGGCCCGCAACTCAAGTTCGAACTGCCGCCGCTGCGCTCTCTCATCGATCTCTTCCTGTAAGCACAACACTCGTTGCGCGTTGGCTCGAATAGCTTCGGCGGTGTCACCAGGAACGCTTGGAGGGCAGGTCGCAAACGCAAGGCTACTCGACAGCAAGACGGCAGCCGCAGAAAGCGAAAAGAGTTTGAGCATGGCAAGACCCTCCTTAAAAAGGAGATCTGGTCCTAGAACGCGCTTAATTCAAGGCTTGTACCTATCACTCTGCAGCGACGGGTGGCCTATAGGTGTGGCGCGACTTTAGCCGGTTCAACTGATGCGCGGCATGCGCGAGCAGGGCGGTCCGCACTTCGTTGGATGCAACGTGCCCAACATCGGCCTTGACCTTGAGATCCAAATTGTAGCTGGTCATATTGCCCATGAAGCGCTCTTGGATGCGAACGCGTACGACGCCGGTGATCCGTCCGGCAATTTCCCTATGCGGTCCATAGTAGCGGACCTCGCACGCTTTGATCTCGAAGGCATTATCCTCGAAACTCATGGCCAGCACCCCTCCGCGCCACTTTTTCGTCGCAATTGGATCAAATGCCAAAGCCCGGAATGAATCAAGCTGGATTCTGAGTGTTCTTAACGAATCATTAATTTTTGATTTGAGGCCACCTACGAGCCGTGTTGAATTTGGCGAACCGACCCTGTTGCAATTGGCTCTGAGTTTCTCTAGATACGCAATCTCCAGCCGTGCGGGATTCCTGCGCGGCCTTTGGTTTTGAACCAAAAGCCCAAGAGTAGTTTAGCTGATGGCCCGTACGAACCCGATCCAGTTCCTGCAGCAAGTCCGGCAGGAAACGTCCAAGGTCACATGGCCGAGCCGGAACGAGGTTCTGATCTCGACGATCATGGTCCTGGTTCTGGTGGCGGCGGCGAGCATTTTCTTCTTGCTGGCAGATCAGGTGATTTCCTGGCTGGTCAGCTTGATGCTGTCGATCGGCTAAGTTCGGTTCATACGAGATTTTAGGAGCGGCGACGCGGCATGGCCAAACGCTGGTACATCGTTCAGGCATACTCGAATTTCGAGCGCAAGGTAGCGGAAGACATTCGCCAGAAGGTTGCGCAGAAGAAGCTCGAGCATTTGTTCGAGGACGTGATCGTGCCGACCGAGAAGGTCGTCGAGATCCGTCGCGGGCGCAAGGTCGATGCCGAACGCAAGTTTTTCCCGGGTTATGTCCTGGTCAAGATGGATATGACCGACGAGGCGTTCCACCTGATCAAGAATACGCCTAAGGTCACTGGTTTTCTCGGTTCGGACAACAAGCCGATGCCGATCTCGGAAAAGGAAGCCATGGCCATCCTGCAGCAGGTGCAGGAAGGCGTAGAGCATCCCAAGCCTTCCGTCTCGTTCGAAGTGGGCGAGAATGTGCGTGTGTCGGACGGTCCATTCGCCAGCTTCAATGGCGTGGTGGAAGAAGTCGACGAAGAGCGCGCGCGCCTCAAGGTGGAAGTATCGATTTTCGGGCGTCCCACTCCGGTGGAGCTCGAATACGGTCAGGTCGAAAAGGTCTGACCACTGGCCCTCGGGCTGGGAAAACCGTGGGAGAGCAGGGCGCATGCCAATGCCCATCAGCCTCGCACCACGGCGTCAAACGCCTGGCTCTGGTCAGGCATTAGAAAGGACGAAAAATGGCAAAGAAGATCGTTGGCTACGTAAAGCTGCAGGTGGCTGCGGGTTCCGCAACACCATCCCCGCCAATCGGCCCAGCCCTGGGTCAGCGCGGCCTGAACATCATGGAATTCTGCAAGGCGTTTAACGCCGCCACGCAGGAAATGGAAAAGGGCTCGCCCATTCCAGTCGTGATCACTGCCTACGCCGACAAGAGCTTCACCTTCGAGATGAAGCAGCCGCCGGTCACCTACTTCATCAAGAAGGCCGTGAACCTGAAGTCCGGCTCCAAGCTTCCGGGCAAGGAATCGGCTGGTACGATCACGACAGCCCAGCTGCGTGATATCGCCGAAAAGAAGATGAAGGATCTCAACGCCGACAATATCGACGCTGCGGTGTCGATGATTGCTGGTTCTGCCCGTTCCATGGGCATTCAGGTCGAGGGCTGATCAGATGGCACATATTGGTAAGAAGCTGACGAAGGCCCGCGAGGGCATCGATCGCAACAAGCTCTACAAGCTCGACGAAGCCATCAAGATGGTGAAGTCGCGCGCGTCGGCAAAGTTCGACGAGACCATTGAAGTCGCGATCAACCTTGGCGTTGACCCGCGTCACGCCGACCAGATGGTCCGCGGCGTCGTGAACCTGCCCAATGGCACCGGCAAGACCGTGCGCGTTGCCGTGTTCGCACGCGGCGACAAGGCCGAAGAAGCCCGCAAGGCTGGTGCCGACGTTGTTGGCGCTGAAGACCTGATGGAGCAGATCCAGGGCGGCAAGATCGATTTCGATCGTTGCATTGCCACTCCTGACATGATGCCGATCGTTGGTCGTCTCGGTAAGATCCTCGGACCGCGTAACCTCATGCCAAACCCCAAGGTCGGTACGGTTACCCCCGACGTTGCTGGTGCCGTCAAGGCTGCCAAGGGCGGCGCCGTTGAATACCGCGTCGAAAAAGCCGGTATCCTCCATGCTGGTGTTGGCAAGGTCTCCTTTTCCGAAGAAGCCCTGCTGCAGAACATCAAGGCGTTCACCGACGCCGTGCAGAAGAGCAAGCCAGCTGGCGCCAAGGGCACCTATGTCAAGCGCGTCGCCGTGTCCTCCACCATGGGCCCTGGCGTCCATGTGGAACCCGCTTCAGCGATGTAAACAGTTTCGGGCAGTTCGCTGCCCGAAATGCTAACAGTCCGTTAGCATAAAGTCCTGTCCGAGACTGCCGGTGCTAACCGATTTGGGTTGGCTTAATGCTGAAAAGGCGCCTGCATAGATGGGGTGAAGACCGCGAATTTTCTGCTCCCAAAAGGGCAGGGTGTTCATGGTTCGAACCAGGCCAGTTGCCCTCTTGGGCAGCACGGTTGACAGGCATGTAACCGTTGCTCCTCCTTCCTTCACGAAGGATCAGGAGGGCAGCAATTGGCAATAGTGCGGCACTTTAACTTGCCGCGCTAAATGTGGAGACTAGCAGTGGAAAGAGCGGAAAAGCGTGAGCTTGTCGCATCGCTTCAGTCAGCCCTCTCGGGCGCTGGATCGATCGTGCTCGCGCAGAATACCGGTCTGACCGTGGCCAATCTGGAGTCGCTTCGCCGTGAGGTGAAGGGGGCCGGTGGCTATGTGAAGGTCGCGAAAAACCGTCTTGCCAAGCTTGCTCTGAAAGACACCGACCACGCCGACATCTCGGACCTGTTCACAGGCCCGATCGTCATCGCCTACGCGGAAGACCCCATGACTGCGCCCAAGATCGCGCAGAAATTCGCTGACAAGAACGCCAAATATGTCGTTCTCGGTGGCGTCATGGGCAAGACCGCTCTGGACGCGAATAGCGTCAAGGCGTTGTCGACCATGCCGTCGCTCGATGAACTGCGCGCCACGCTCGCCGGGATGCTCAAGCAGCCCGCAACGCGTATCGCGTCCGTCATCGTCGCGCCTGCTGGTGGTATCGCGCGCGTGTTGGCCGCTCATGCGGAAAAGAGCAACGAAGCAGCGTAACCTCATGGCCCCAATTCAGAAACGAATGCTGGGCCGGTTTGAACTGAACACCTTAAAGAGAGATTTATCAAATGGCTGATCTCGCCAAGATCGTAGACGACCTGTCTGCCCTGACCGTTCTGGAAGCTTCCGAACTGTCCAAGATGCTGGAAGAAAAGTGGGGCGTTTCTGCCGCCGCTCCAGTTGCTGTTGCTGCTGCTGGCGGTGGTGCCGCTGCTGCTGCCCCAGCTGAAGAAAAGACCGAATTTGACGTGATCCTCGCCTCCTTTGGCGAAAACAAGATCAACGTCATCAAGGAAGTCCGCGCCATCACCGGCCTGGGCCTGGGCGAAGCCAAGGCACTGGTTGAAGCAGCTCCCAAGGCTGTCAAGGAAGGCGCTTCCAAGGCTGAAGCCGAAGACATCAAGAAGAAGCTTGAAGCTGCCGGCGCCAAGGTCGACCTCAAGTAATCTCGTTTACTTGACTTGAAATGTGTGAGGTGGCGCGCTATGTGCCATCTCGCATCCTCGTTCACACGGGATGATTCGCCGGACCGATTGGATGGGTTGCAGGCGCCAATTTGCGGAACATATGACGATTTCGATGTCTGAGGCACGCTGACGTCCACGTAACCTCATGGTTCATGACCATGGGGTGTTTGACGTTTTCGGGCCGACACTGCCCTTGGCTAGGGCGGCGCCAGAGGCATTGCTAGCCTGAATTACGAAACTAAAGAAAGGCACATATCCCGAGACCCGACGGCTGATTGTCGGATTTTTGGATATCTGCCTCCGAGACACATCGCAAAGAAACAGGAGCTTTCATGGCTACCACGTTCAACGGCCGCCGCAAGGTACGCAAGTCCTTCGGTTCCATTCGCGAAGTCACGGAGATGCCCAACCTGATCGAGGTCCAGAAGGCCTCTTATGATCAGTTTCTTCTCGTTGACGAGCCCCAAGGTGGCCGTCCCGACGAAGGGCTTCAGTCCGTCTTCCGTTCGGTCTTCCCGATTACTGACTTTTCAAACACGGCTTCCCTTGAATTCGTCAAGTACGAGTTCGAGCAGCCCAAGTACGACATCGATGAGTGCCGTGCGCGCGACATCACGTTCGCTGCCCCGCTCAAGGTGACGCTGCGCCTGATCGTGTTCGAAGTGGACGAGGAAACCGGCGCCCGGTCCGTCAAGGACATCAAGGAGCAGGACGTTTACATGGGCGACATGCCCTTCATGACGTCGAACGGCACCTTCATCGTCAACGGCACCGAGCGCGTCATCGTCTCGCAGATGCACCGTTCGCCTGGCGTGTTCTTCGACCACGACAAGGGCAAGACCCATTCGTCCGGCAAGCTGCTGTTTGCCGGTCGCATCATCCCCTATCGCGGTTCCTGGCTCGATATCGAATTCGACGCCAAGGACATCGTCTATGCGCGTATTGATCGCCGCCGCAAGATACCGGTGACCTCGCTGCTCAAGGCGCTCGGCATGGATGCCGAGGAAATCCTGCGCACGTATTACAATACATTGCAGTACGAGAAGACCGAGAAGGGCTGGCGCGTTCCTTATAATTCAGAAAAGTGGAAGGGCGCTAAGCCATCCTACGATCTGATCGACGCTAAGACCGGTGACGTCGTCCATGAAGGCGGCAAGAAGCTGTCCGCTCGCCAGGCCAAGAAGCTTGCCGAGAACGGCTTGACGCATCTGCTCGCGGTCAACGAAGACCTCTACGGCATGTATGTCGCGGAAGACCTGATCAACATGAAGACCGGTGAGGTCTACATGGAAGCAGGCGACGAGCTCGACGAAAAAACACTGACCAAGATGCTTGATCTCGGCTTTGACGAGCTGCCGATCCTGGACATCGACCACATCACCATCGGTGCCTATATCCGCAACACGCTTGCCGTAGACAAGAACGAGACGCGTGAAGACGCCTTGTTCGACATCTACCGCGTGATGCGTCCTGGCGAGCCGCCGACCGTGGACACTGCCGAAGCCATGTTCCAGTCGCTGTTCTTTGACAGCGAGCGCTATGACCTGTCCGCCGTCGGCCGCGTCAAGATGAACATGCGTCTCGAGCTCGATGCACCCGACACCATGCGCACCTTGCGCAAGGAAGACATCGTTGAAGTTGTCCGCACTCTGGTCGACCTGCGCGATGGCCGTGGCGAAATCGACGACATCGACAACCTCGGCAACCGTCGCGTTCGCTCTGTGGGCGAGCTGATGGAGAACTCCTACCGCCTTGGCCTGCTCCGCATGGAGCGTGCGATTAAAGAGCGTATGTCTTCGGTCGAAATCGACACGGTTATGCCGCAGGACCTGATCAACGCAAAGCCGGCTGCCGCCGCTGTGCGTGAGTTCTTTGGCTCCTCGCAGTTGTCGCAGTTCATGGATCAGACCAATCCGCTGTCGGAAATCACCCACAAGCGTCGTTTGTCGGCGCTTGGGCCTGGTGGTCTTACCCGTGAGCGTGCTGGCTTCGAAGTCCGTGACGTGCACCCGACCCACTATGGTCGTATCTGCCCGATCGAAACGCCAGAAGGCCCGAACATCGGCCTGATCAACTCGCTTTCGACCTTTGCTCGCGTCAACAAGTACGGTTTCATCGAGACGCCATACCGCAAGATCGTGGATGGCGTGCTGACCCAGGACGTCGTGTACCTCTCCGCTATGGAAGAGGCCAAGCACTACGTTGCCCAGGCCAACGTGCAGTTCAACAAGGACGGCACGCTGCAGGACGATCTGGTGGTTGCCCGCCATGCCGGCGACAACGGCCTGACGCCCAAGGAAAACGTCGACCTTATGGACGTTTCGCCAAAGCAGATGGTGTCGGTTGCCGCCTCGCTGATCCCGTTCCTCGAGAACGACGACGCCAACCGTGCCCTGATGGGCTCGAACATGCAGCGTCAAGCTGTGCCACTGCTGCGCGCCCATGCGCCGTTTGTTGGTACCGGCATGGAAGCTGTCGTGGCTCGTGACTCGGGCGCCGCTATCGTTGCCAAGCGCAAGGGTATCGTCGACCAGGTGGACGCAACGCGTATCGTTATTCGGGCTACCGAAGAAACCGATGCGTCCAAGTCCGGCGTGGACATCTATAATCTGATGAAGTTCCAGCGGTCGAACCAGTCGACCTGCATCAACCAGCGTCCGCTGGTTGTGGTTGGCGACCACGTCAACCAGGGCGACATCATTGCCGATGGTCCCTCGACCGAACTGGGCGATCTGGCGCTTGGCCGTAACGTCCTCGTCGCGTTCATGCCCTGGAACGGCTACAACTTCGAAGACTCCATTCTGCTGAGCGAGAAGATCGCGATGCAGGACGTCTTCACCTCGATCCACATCGAGGAATATGAAGTGATGGCTCGCGACACCAAGCTTGGTCCGGAAGAAATCACGCGCGACATTCCGAACGTTTCGGAAGAAGCGCTGAAGAACCTCGACGAAGCCGGTATCGTGCATATCGGTGCGGAAGTTGCTCCTGGCGACATCCTGGTCGGCAAGATCACCCCCAAGGGTGAATCGCCGATGACGCCGGAAGAAAAGCTCCTCCGCGCCATTTTCGGCGAGAAGGCTTCGGACGTTCGTGACACCTCCCTGCGCGTGCCGCCAGGTGATGCTGGTACTGTTGTTGAAGTGCGCGTGTTCAATCGCCACGGCATCGACAAGGACGAGCGCGCCATGGCTATTGAGCGCGAGGAAATCGAACGTCTCGCCAAGGACCGTGACGACGAACAGTCGATTTTGGACCGCAACGTCTATGCGCGTCTCAAGGAAATGCTGTTCGGCAAGGCGGCTACGGCTGGCCCGAAGGGCTATGTCGTGGGCACCAAGCTCAACGATCAGATGTTCGAGGCTCAGCCCCGTTCGAAGTGGTGGCAGTTCGCAGTCGAAGACGACAAGGTCATGACCGAAATGGAAGCTCTTCATGCTCAGTATGAAGAAAGCCGCCGTCTGCTCGAACAGCGCTTCATCGACAAGGTGGACAAGCTGCAGCGTGGTGACGAACTTCCGCCGGGCGTGATGAAGATGGTCAAGGTCTTCATCGCAACCAAGCGCAAGATCCAGCCGGGCGACAAGATGGCCGGCCGCCATGGTAACAAGGGTGTGGTTTCCCGCATCGTTCCCGTGGAAGACATGCCTTACCTCGAAGACGGTACGTCGGTCGACATCGTGCTGAACCCGCTGGGCGTGCCATCGCGCATGAACGTGGGCCAGATCCTCGAGACGCACCTAGGCTGGGCTTGTGCCGGCATGGGCAAGAAGATCGATGAAATGGTTCGCATCTATCAGCAGAAGGGTGACCTGACGCCGCTGCGCACCGAAATCGGCGAGCTGTTTGCCGGTGATGACTCAATCACTGACCTCGACGACGACGGCCTGATCCGTCTCGGCGAGCACCTCTCCAAGGGTGTCTCGATCGCGACCCCAGTGTTCGACGGCGCCAAGGAAGCGGACATCGTCACGATGCTGGAGCGGGCAGGGCTCAAGGCCTCTGGTCAGTCCACCGTTTATGACGGCCGCTCGGGCGAGCAGTTCGACCGGCAGGTGACGGTTGGGTATATCTATATGCTCAAGCTCGACCACCTTGTGGACAACAAGATCCACGCCCGTTCAATCGGTCCTTACTCGCTTGTTACCCAGCAGCCGCTGGGCGGCAAGGCCCAGTTCGGTGGCCAGCGCTTCGGCGAGATGGAAGTGTGGGCTCTGGAAGCCTATGGCGCGGCGTATACGCTCCAGGAAATGCTTACCATCAAGTCGGACGACGTGGCCGGTCGTACCAAGGTCTACGAATCCATCGTGCGCGGCGACGATACGTTCGAGCCGGGCATCCCCGAGAGCTTCAACGTGCTGGTCAAGGAAATCCGTTCGCTCGGTCTTAATGTCGAACTCGACATGCGAGACATCGAAGACGGTTCCGGTCAGGCCGAAGCGGAGCTCGCACCTCCTCAGGAAGCGGCGGAATAATCCGGCACTTCCTACCCCCATTCACTTCCCGATGGACCGGGCGCAAGGCCCGGTCCTGAAGGAAAGAGGAGAGAATTGATGAACCATCATTCCCACGTCATGGACCCGTTCAACCCGGCTGTCCCGGTGCAGACTTTCGATCAGATGAAGATCTCGATCGCTAGCCCCGAGAAGATCCTCAGCTGGTCCTATGGCGAGATCAAGAAGCCAGAAACCATCAACTATCGTACGTTCAAGCCTGAACGCGATGGTCTGTTCTGCGCGCGCATCTTTGGCCCTGTGAAGGACTATGAATGCTTGTGCGGCAAGTACAAGCGCATGAAGTTCAAGGGCGTTATCTGCGAAAAGTGCGGTGTTGAAGTCACCCTGTCTCGCGTCCGCCGCGAGCGCATGGGCCACATTGAACTCGCTGCACCTGTCGCTCACATCTGGTTCTTGAAGTCGCTGCCGAGCCGCATTGCCTTGCTGCTCGACATGACGCTCAAGGACATCGAGCGCATCCTCTATTTCGAGAACTACGTCGTTCTCGATGCCGGTCTGACGCCTTTCACCACCCATGAACTGCTCACCGAAGAGCAATTCCTGGATGCACAGGACGAATACGGTGCCGACAGCTTCACCGCCAAAATCGGCGCCGAAGCCATCCGCGACATCCTGCTCGCCCTTGACCTCGAGAAGATCGCAGCCGATCTGCGCGTGGAAATTGCTGAGTCGACAACGGAACTTAAGCCCAAGAAGCTCGCAAAGCGGTTGAAGATTGTCGAGCAGTTCATTGTCTCGGGCAACAAGCCCGAGTGGATGATCATGACCGTCATTCCGGTGATCCCACCGGAACTGCGCCCGCTTGTCCCGCTGGATGGTGGCCGCTTCGCGACGTCCGACCTGAACGATCTCTATCGTCGCGTGATCAACCGCAACAACCGCCTGAAGCGCCTAATCGAACTTCGCGCTCCGGACATCATCATCCGCAACGAAAAGCGCATGCTGCAGGAAGCTGTGGACGCGCTGTTCGACAACGGCCGCCGTGGCCGCACCATCACTGGTGCCAACAAGCGTCCGCTGAAGTCGCTCTCCGACATGCTCAAGGGCAAGCAGGGCCGGTTCCGTCAGAACCTGCTCGGCAAGCGCGTCGACTATTCCGGCCGTTCGGTTATTACCGTGGGTCCGAACCTCAAGCTGCACCAGTGCGGTCTTCCCAAGAAGATGGCGCTCGAACTGTTCAAGCCGTTCATCTACTCGCGCCTGGAAGCCAAGGGTTTCAGCTCGACGGTGAAGCAGGCCAAGAAGCTGGTCGAGAAGGAAAAGCCCGAGGTTTGGGATATCCTTGACGAAGTGATCCGCGAGCACCCGGTTCTCTTGAACCGCGCTCCGACGCTACACCGTCTTGGCATCCAGGCGTTCGAGCCCATCCTGATCGAAGGCAAGGCCATCCGCCTGCATCCTCTCGTCTGCTCGGCCTTCAACGCCGACTTCGACGGTGACCAGATGGCTGTGCACGTCCCGCTGTCGCTTGAAGCGCAGCTGGAAGCGCGCGTCTTGATGATGTCGACCAACAACATCCTTCATCCTGCAAACGGCCAGCCGATCATCGTGCCATCGCAGGACATCGTGCTGGGTCTTTATTACCTGTCGCTGATGAACGAGGGTGAGCCAGGGCAGGGCATGGCGTTCTCGTCCTATGCCGAACTCGAGCATGCACTCGACAACAAGGTCGTCACACTCCACACCAAGATCAAAGGTCGCGTTGCGTCCTGGGATGAAAACGGCAAGGAAATCACGGAAATCGTGGAGACCACGCCTGGCCGTATGCTGATCGGGCAGATTTTGCCGAAGAACCCAGCCGTGCCGTTCTCAACAGCCAACCAGCTGATGACCAAGAAGATGATCTCCAAGATGATCGACACGGTTTACCGTGGCTGCGGTCAGAAGGAGACCGTGATCTTCTGTGACCGCGTCATGCAGTTGGGCTTCAAGAATGCTTGCGACGCCGGTATCTCGTTCGGCAAGGACGACATGGTTATCCCTGCGTCCAAGTACACGATCGTGGAAGCCGCGCGTAAGCAGGTCGAAGAGTTCGAGCAGCAGTACAATGACGGCCTGATCACTCAGGGCGAAAAGTACAACAAGGTGGTCGACGCTTGGGCCAAGTGCGGTGACAAGGTTGCCGAAGAGATGATGGACGCGATCCGCAAGGTGCAGATCGACGAGGAGACCGGCCGTCAGAAGCCGATTAACTCGGTCTACATGATGTCTCACTCGGGTGCTCGTGGTTCGCCGGCCCAGATGAAGCAGCTTGCCGGTATGCGCGGCCTGATGGCACGTCCGGACGGCTCAATCATCGAGACCCCGATCACGGCTAACTTCAAGGAAGGCCTCAACGTTCTTGAGTACTTCAACTCCACCCACGGTGCTCGCAAGGGTCTCGCGGATACAGCCCTTAAGACCGCGAACTCGGGTTACCTTACCCGTCGTCTGGTGGACGTGGCGCAGGACGCGATTATCGTGTCCAACGACTGCGGCACCGAGCGTGGCTTGACCATGGAGCCAATCGTCGACGCCGGCCAGATCGTTGCTTCGATCGGCCAGCGCGTGCTGGGCCGTACGGCTGCGGATGACATCTTCCATCCGCTGACGGGCGACCTGATCGCGCCAAAGGGCACGCTCCTGGAAGAAAAGCATGTCGACATCATTGAGGAGGCTCGGATCCAGTCGATCCGAATCCGCTCCCCGCTGGTTTGCGATATGCGCCAGGGAACCTGTGCGGCCTGCTATGGCCGTGATCTTGCTCGCGGCACGCCCGTGAACATGGGTGAAGCTGTGGGCGTTATCGCCGCTCAGTCGATCGGTGAACCCGGTACCCAGCTCACCATGCGCACGTTCCACATTGGTGGCACGGCTCAGGTGGTCGACAGCTCGTTCCTCGAATCCGGTGCAGAAGGCAAGATTGCCATCCGCAACCCGAACGTGGTGCCGGTTGAGGGTGGCAAGCTGGTCGTCATGGCTCGTAACGTCTCGCTCGCCGTGCTCGATGCCGAGGGCAAGGAACGCGCCACCCACAAGGTGACTTACGGCTCCAAGCTCCTAGTCAAGGAAGGCGACAACGTCCGCCGAGGTCAACGTCTGGCTGAATGGGACCCCTATACCCGTCCGGTTCTCGCCGAAGTCGAGGGCGAGGTCGTGTTCGAAGATCTGGTCGATGGTGCTTCCGTTGCGGAAAACACCGACGAGGCGACCGGCTTCACCAAGCGCGTCGTTATCGACTGGCGCACCAACCAGCGTGGCGAGGGCCTGAAGCCGGCCCTGGCGATCGCTCGCGGCGGTGCCGTGCAGAAGGTAGAACGTGGTGGCGACGCCCGTTACCTGCTTTCGGTGGATGCCGTTATCGCGGTCGAGCCAGGCGAGAAGGTTTCGCCGGGTGACGTGCTGGCCCGTATTCCGCTGGAATCGGCCAAGACCAAGGACATCACGGGCGGTCTGCCGCGCGTGGCTGAATTGTTCGAGGCACGCCGTCCCAAGGATCACGCCATCATCGCAGAGATCGATGGCACGATCCGCTTTGGCCGCGACTACAAGAACAAGCGCCGCGTGATCATCGAGCCGCATGAGGCAGGCAACGAGCCCGTCGAGTACCTGATCCCTAAGGGCAAGCCGTTCCACCTCCAGGAAGGCGACGCCATTGAAAAGGGTGAGTACATCCTCGACGGCAACCCGGCACCGCATGACATTCTGGCTATCAAGGGCGTGGAAGAGCTTGCTCGCTACCTCGTCAATGAAATCCAGGAGGTCTATCGTCTGCAGGGCGTGTTGATCAACGACAAGCACATCGAGGTGATCGTTCGCCAGATGCTGCAGAAGGTCGAGATCGTGGATCCAGGTGAGTCTGGCCTGCTCAAGGACGAGCAGCTCGACAAGCTAGACTTCGACGAGCTCAACGACGCTCTGGTTGCTGAAGGCAAGAAGCCTGCAACAGCCAATCCGGTGTTGCTCGGCATCACCAAGGCGTCGCTGCAGACGCGCTCGTTCATCTCGGCCGCTTCGTTCCAGGAAACCACGCGCGTCCTCACGGAAGCAGCGGTGTCCGGCAAGGCCGACTTGCTCGAAGGTCTCAAGGAGAACGTCATCGTTGGCCGCCTGATCCCAGCCGGTACTGGTGCGGGTATCTCCTCGGCCAAGCTGATCGCCACCAAGCGCGACGACCTCATCCTCGAGGAGCGCCGCCGCCAGGCCAACACTGTCCAGATCCCGGCACCTGCCGCGGAATAAGATTGTCAGTATCGACGCAGGGAAGGGGGCCGCAAGGCTCCCTTTCTTTTTAGGGCAGGGGATTGGCTGGTTTCAGCGAGGCTGGAGCAGAGTGACGTCCACCCCAACGTCTCCCGTGCTTCTTACCTATACCCCACGTGCTCCGCGAACTGGTTTAGGATCATGTTCCAAACGCCAAACTGGGAGTCGAGATATTCGGAAGACACACCCTTCACCATGTCAATGTCCATTTCCACGCAGGCGTCATTCACGGAGTCCAAATAGGCGCGGCTGAAGCGCTTTGAGGCATTCCAAGTGTTGATGGCATCAAGGCTGGGCTTGAGATCAAGGAAGCCAAGATAAAAATTGAGGTCCTCGCAACTGGCGTTGTCGGTGCAGTTGCGGAAATAGATCTGGTAGCTGATCCCATCGATCTTGCCGTTAATCTGCGGATCGCCATTGCTCTGCGTGACCAGGGTGGCAGATCCATAGCCACGCGCAATATTGAGGATCTTGTCGGTATTTGTTCCGGTGATGGTGCTTTGAGAAAAGGCAGAAAGGGACAAGGCGAGCGCAAGGGCGCCGCCGGTCAAAATGGATTTGAGCTTCATGTGCATTCTCCCTCTGACGGCACAACAAGACTTGCTCGTCGCGGCAAGATGATCCTACACATTCCACTAGAGGGACAAAGGTGCATCTTGAACCGTCGTCGATGCTAACCATGTGTTAGCACCAAGGCGCTCATAGAATGTTTCTCCTGCGTATGTGCTGTCAGGATTTTTCACGAAAGAATCCTTGACGCGCAGCGGAGTCGGCTCTAAACAGCGCCTACCTAAGCGGTCGGTCGTGATTGTCACACCGGGTGCCTGCCATCTGGCGCGGGCATCCAGGACACTCAAACACACTGTCAGGTAACTAGACGAAGCAAATCCTTGTGCGCATGACCGCTGCCGAAAGGCCGGTGGTCCGCTGCAATTAGGGCGCCGCCGTTCCTCTAACGGGGTCGGGCGAGCGCCGTTTTGGTTTGATTTTGCTAGACCGCACTGGAGTGTTTTCCTCGGAAAACGCGACAAACAAAGACTTAAGGCGTCGATTGCCACTCGCGAACGATGCCGATTTTGGACGATGGAAAGAGCGCAATGCCCACCATTAATCAGCTGATCCGCAAACCACGCGCCAGCAAGCCAAAGCGGAACAAGGTTCCGGCCATGGAAGCAAACCCGCAGAAGCGCGGCGTTTGCTCCCGCGTTTATACGACGACCCCAAAGAAACCGAACTCGGCTCTGCGCAAGGTTGCAAAGGTTCGCCTGACCAACTCGCGCGAAGTGATCTCGTATATTCCGGGCGAAGGCC
>JAESFJ010000123.1_pt1 | contig 92124 bp, 89 predicted proteins | sample 9266161 | NCBI WGS metagenome assembly JAESFJ01 (sample SAMN14506165, study PRJNA617096) | algae metagenome | isolation source: Calothrix sp. FI2-JRJ7 and co-occurring heterotrophs from granitic desert soil | place: USA: Red Pass Lake area, Fort Irwin, California | collected 2000-06-01
GTTCAAACACCGGCGCACATCACAGTACGCTGCCGTCCGAAACAAGTACGGCATATGCTCTTCCATGCGTGCTGGATACATTCAAGGCACCCGCAATAACGGCCCGTCCGGTGCAGGCAGAGCTTCTGGTGCAGCTTGGCAGTCCAACAGAACACCAAGGCGCTTTCGAGCCGCCGAGGAGCGGGAATATCACGGTAATGGGCCCTCACTGCTTCATGCGAGAAGCAGGTCGGCAGACGCAACACTGCGCCCTGCAGCGCGGAGCGCCGACGATAGGCAAGCCCGTCACGGTCAAACCTTCGACAATGCCGTCAGCATCAACTGAGCAAACTCCCTTCGTTTTGGACAAGAGTTTAGCCACATCTCCTGGCGCGACTTGGAGGCAACACCGAACAACCTTCAGTTTAGGGCTTGCCCGACACGAGGATCGCCTGGCGAACGGAAGCGAAGGCTTGGCGATCGGGGCATCGAGATTGTCACCTTTCGCGCCCCCGCACATTTTCGACGACACGCTCGCTCGATCTGCGAAGTTCAACTTTACCGAGGCTGTTGCTCAATTGAGCGCCCGCCGCGGCCCGCTTTTCAATATGGTCGGGCAAAAGGGACTCACAGTCGCGAAGGACGGAGCCGCGCATGGACCTGCCGGCGCAGATGCAAGCCTGCAATCGGATGCGCCCGCAGACGCAGTCTTATCGCCAGCTTCGCAACAGCTGCCGGAGGATGCGCAGCAGGGGGAGCGTATTGTGACGCTCAGCCTGCCGGTCAGGATCAATGATCGTGCATTTCTGCCCATCGCCGCTAGCATCACGACCGATCGGGTAGTCTCCGTACCCGCAACCGACATACTGCGCACGCTTGCCGAGGTGGTTGACGATGCTACGCTCGACAGCATCGGGGCGTTGGGGGACCGATCGGTAGACGTGTCCGAGCTCGCCCAACTCGGGGTGCTCGTGACATTGAACCCTGCCACCCTGTCTCTGGACATCGTGGTGTCACCTGAAATCCTGCGCGGCGCCACGATCAGAGCTTCGGAGGAGCTGACATTCTCGGGCGTGGAACGGGTCCGACCTTCAGATTTCTCTTTCGGGATGACAACGGGCTTGATCGCCTCTTCCCCGCTCGACGAGGGCTTCGATCCGCGTGCCCTGCTCGGTTTCGCCGGGTTCCTCAACATCGGCGGGATCGAGGGTCTCAATATCGACTACGGCGGTGACTTCGCTCTCAATAATGCGGGTGAACGCAGTTTCTTCCAGCGCGACCGCATCACCGCTTTCAAGGACTGGCCCGAGCAGGCGCTGCGCGTCTCGGCGGGCGACCTGCTGCCCAACCAGGCGCGGCTGGCGGGAAGCTTCGACATCGCGGGGCTTTCTCTGGAACGCAACTACGAAGCGCTCCAGCCGATCAGGAACATTCGACCCACCGCCTCGCGCTCGTTGCAACTAGACCGTCGTTCGATTGTCGAAGTCTACGTGAACGAAGTCCTCGTCGAGCGGTTCTTCGCCGAACCCGGCCCACTCGACATCACTCAGATCCCGCTCGCCTCTTTCAGCAACAACGTGAAGATCGTGGTCGAGGATTCACTCGGGCGCCGAGAGGTCGATAGCTTTGTTTTCGGCTCGGACATCACGTTGCTTGGACAAGGTATCGACCAGTTCGACTTTGCGGTCGGGTTCCTGCGCAATGCAGCCGGGAACGGCTTCTCTTATTCAAACGACCTCGTCGCCAGCGCCTTCTACGAACGCGGCCTTACCAGCAACCTCACCTTGGCTGGCCACGCGCTGGTATCAGGTGCAAATCAGAACATCGGCGGAGCAGCGGCTTATGGCGTGCCAGTGGGCACGATCACCGCCGATGTCGCCTTCAGCAACGATGACCTGCGCGGATCGGGGTTCGCGGCCGGGATGACGTTCCGCGGCTCCCCTTTCTTCGGCGCGGAACAGGGCGAATTCGCGACGCTGACCGTTGATTATCGCTCGGCCCGGTTCACCACCATCGGTGACGTGGGCGTGATCAACAACATCAAGTTCGACCTGCGAGCGGAATATCAGGTCAACGTGACCGAAAAATTCGCCGTGTTCGCCAGCGCGAACTACGCCCAGCCGCACGGAGATCAGGGCGCCGACAGCTTCTATTCGGCAGGCGTCCGGCACAATTTCGGACCGGTGTTCGTGACCGTTGCGGGCCGGTATGCCGATCGGGCGAGTACCGGGGGCGAGCTAGGGGCGCTGGTCACCCTTACGGTGCCCATGGGGCGACGCAATACCATCACCGCGACCTATGACACCGCCAGCAGCCGAGGCCGCGCCGAGTTTCGGCGCCAGCGCGGCCTATCCCTTCCCGAAGTCGATTATCGCGTCGGGGTTTCCACCGATCCTGGTGGTGAATCGATCTTCGGCAGTCTCGGTTACGCCAATTCCCGCTTTGATGCAGATGCCGATGTCGCTACCCGTTTTGGTTCGGGCGGCACACCGACCCAGACAGTGGCCTCTGCGCGCCTGCAATCCGGATTCGGTTTCGCGGACGGCAAGCTGGCCTTCGGCCGTGACCCGGGGCGCGGATTTGCAATCCTGTCGCGGCATCCGTCGATCGAGGATTCCACCCTTGTTGCGAAAACAAGTGCGGCCGGACGTGAGCTTGGCGTCGCCAACGATTTCGGCCCCGGTCTGCTCGCCATCAACGCCCCGTTCCGGCCTCAGCAGGTGTCGGTCGAAGCCCGTGACATACCGATCGGCTACAACATCGGGGCGGGCCGATACCTGCTCGAGAGCGGAGCCCGTTCCGGCCTGGTGATCGAAGTCGGGAGCGAGAATTATCGAACGGTCGTGACGACCCTGGTTTATGACGGCGAGCCCGTGTCGCTCGAATATGGCCGCTTCCGCCGTTTGAGCGATGATCCCACTGTAGTAGTGACGTTCTTCACCAACCGTGCGGGCAGGGCTGCATTTAGCGACTTGGGCCCGGGCGAATATCTTGTAGAGTTTCCCGAACTTAACATCGAGGCCCGGTTCACCGTCGAAACGGATGCCGATGCGCTGATCCGGATCGACAGGCTGGAGATGAAAAGGCGATGATACGGCTGATTTTCGCGTTGCTCGTGTTGATTGCTCCCGCTGCGGCTTGGGCAAAGGATTGCGGTGCCGGATCGATCGATGCGCGCCAGATCGGTACCGATGATTACGATCCCAATGACCTTGCTCAATCTGTAGTCCGGGTGTCGTTGCGACTGGCGGAAGATTGCGACCTCCGGGACTTGCGCGTTGTCCCGCGGGACAGCACCGTCTTCCAGCTCACGTCTGGCGGCGTGACGTTGCAGTCCATCCAATCGGATGACCCCCAAATCACGGTTCGCAATATCTCCGAGTTCGAACTCAAGCAGCGCGTCGCTATGCAACTCAAGAGGGGCGAAGAGGTCATCTTCGATCTGCTTGACCTTGCGCCCGGCCAGTATGTTCGCAGCGGCACCTATCAGGCGACGATCGACTTCGTCGACGCCAACCGACCCCTCGGCACGTTGCTCTTGAATGTGATCGTCAGTCCGACGGTGCGGCTGTTCGGCGCTGCCGAGACAGGCAATATCGACCTTGATCTGGGGCGGCTGAACGACGGGGTGTCAGCCCAGCAATCGATCTACTTCCGCTCCAATGCCCAAGTATCGCTGCTGGTCACGTCCGATAACGGTGGGAAGCTGGTGCATGAACGCGGGACACAGTTCGGATCGATTGCCTATCAAGCGCAGCTTAACGGAGCATCGATCAACACCGTCAATCCTGCGGTCGTGCCGCTTGGCGGATTCTCCGGCCAACTCACCGAGGTCCGCTTCGGCGTGGAAATTGCCCCGATCCGTGCGGCCTTTGCGGGCATCTACCGTGACGTGATCACCATTTCGTTCACCGCTCTCTAGCGGCTCACAGCGGTCAGTAGCCGTCAAGCTGGACCATGAGCATGCCCTGGTCCGGATCGAATTCCGGCAATTCGATCTCGAAGACATGAAGGCCGGGCCGTAGCGGGCTGACCATCATCGAATTGCCGGCCACGGTGGTCGTACCGATCGAAGCAGACGATGGGCGACCTTGACTGCGATCGGGCCGTTGTTACCGATGAAGCTCAGTTGGTATTGCGGAGCGTTGCACGACACGCGGACCTGCAGGGCAGACGCCATGACATCGGGCAACTGACCGATCCCGACGATTTCGCAGCGCGGCTCGACCTGTGCACGTAGTGAGATCGAAATCTCATTGGCCTGCAGAGAGAAGATCGGCAGAACAGCGATCGTCGCAAAAATAGCAGATCTGGCAAGATTTTGCATGACGTCTATACCTCGTGAGACGTCACCGGAACTACTGGAGCAGTGTCATTTCCGGGTTAAACCACGTGGTTAACGCCGAAGAAGCTTGCGACGCGGATATTGGGATCGGGTGCGAGCGGGAAAGTCACTCGGTACTGAGCGCCCCCTGTTGTTGAGCTACGCGGCGAAGAATTTCGGCAGCTTGGCGCGGGTCAGCCGCCGGCTGAACACCAACCCGCCCGCGAGTCCATCCGCGTGGGGGTTCCATACGCAAAGGCCGAGGTCCAAAGACCAATGTGCAAGCGCACGAGGTCCTCAGACTTTGCGGCCGGTCCCGCAAGTGGCCCGACACGAAAACCTTCTGGACGACAAACAAGTGACCTGCCTAGCCCAGATCCTTGCCAGGCTAAAGGCGCATGGGATCGGAAGACGTTAATGCAGGTCATTTCTCACGCATGCCGTTTTCGATGACGCTGACAATCGGATCCATTATATAGTCGAACAATGTCCTAGAAGGACCTTCAGCGAAAACACTGACGGGCATCCCGGAGACAAGCTTGACGTTGCCGATCCGCCTCGTGACCTCCCCCCGGTCGAGGCGGGCAAGAACCTCGTAAAACGCGGACCCGTCGGTCGTCTTCTGCAAATCTGCACCAATCTCGAAGATCTCGCCGTAGAAGTTGTGATGCGCCTCTCGTGGGAGGCCGGAAAGCACCACACGTACGCGCTGACCGGCATATATCGAATCGATGTCCAGCGGTGACAGACGGGCCCTGATCGTCAACTGGGCCTCGTTCGGCACGATCTCCATCAGTTTCTCGCCAGGGGCGACCACCGCACCGGGCGCTGAATGCCTCAGTGCGAACACGAAGCCGTCGGCCGGTGCGCGCAACTCGGCCTTCTTCACCTGGTCTCGCGCGGTGGTCGCGTTGCGTTCGGCCTCGGCGAGCCGCATGCGCAGCTCGGTCTCCTTCTGTCCGAGCTCGTCACGCGCTTCGTTATCTATCTCTAGCATCTGCAGCCTGACGCCCGACATCGCGTCGGTGAGCTGGGCAATGGAGCCTTCGAGCTGGGCCCGCCGCGAGGCAAGTTCTGCCTGCTGGCTCTGCGCTTCGAGGAGACGCGGCCGGGTCGCGAAGCCGCGACGCAACATCGCTTCGATGGAGGCGACCTGTTCAGCCAGCACGGGCAGCTGGGTATCGACGATCGCCACCTGCTTCTCCGCTGCAGCGATTTGGTGACGGTGCTGTTCGGCCTGGCGCTGCAGGATCTGGCGCCGGTTCGCGTTCAATTGGCGGCTTGCGAGGAGCATCTGCGTCTGGCTTCGCATGAGTTCCGCCACCTCGTCACTGTTCGAAGCGGACAGGGAGGGGTGGTCGAACACGATTGCAGCCTCTCCGCGCCGCTCGGCTTCCACCCGCGCCAGTTCGGCTGCAAGTTGACGTTCAAGGCGCAGCGCGGTCTCGTATTGCGCGGAGAAACGAACCTCCTCGAGCGTGGCGAGCAGCTCGCCACGGCGAACCATCTGCCCCTCGCGCACACGCACCATTGCAAGCGTACCGCCCTCGATCGACTGGACAGCTGATCGCAGCTGGGCGGTTGATATCTGGCCTGCGATGATCGTCGCACTCTGCACAGGTGCGAAAGCTGCCGCTGCGCCGCCGATGCCGAAAAACAGGACCATCACAGCCGTCGCAAGGCGGCGTGGTGCGGCGATCGCCGTGTAAGGGGAAAGGCGCTCTAGAGCCAGCGGCACCTCTCGGCCGGGGGCGGGGCTATTCACGAGCGTGGTCAAGTCCGGCCTCCACCATTTCAGGCTCCTGCTTCACACCTTGTGTGAACATGCGCTGCATCTCGTGCTTAGGTCCGAAGGCCCGGACCTCTCCTTCCATCACGAGCAGTACGGTATCCGCGATCTCGAGCATGGGCGGCGCGTGCGAGATGATCGCGGTCGCGCAACCTGCGGCCTTGAGCTCACCAAGGGCGGCAATCAGCGCAGCCTCCGAGAACTGATCGAGCGCACTGGTCGGCTCGTCGAGGACGACGATCGCAGGATCGCCATAGAGCGCCCGCGCGAGCGCGATGCGCTGCCGCTGCCCGCCGGAGAGATTCCGACCAGCGGCGAGGAGATGCGTCTGGTACCCGTCGGGCATTGCCTCGATCATTTCGGCAGCCCCCGCGCGGCGTGCCGCCCGGATGACCTTCGCAAGATCGGGGTAGGTCGTCATGCGGGCGATATTTTCGGCAATCGTGCCTTCGAACAGGTCGATATCCTGCGAAAGATAGCCGACATGCCGGCCGAGCACTTCGGCATCCCAGTCGGCGATCGGCCGGCCATCGATGAGAAGAACCCCACTGCTGGCGCGGATTCCCCCGGTCAGCAGGCGGGCAATCGTCGTCTTGCCCGCCCCCGAGGGCCCGACGATCGCCATCACTTCCCCGGGCCGGATGGAGAAGCGCACGCCCTGCACCAGGCACCGTCCGGCAGGGGTGACGTAGCCTAGACCATCGGCCACGATCATGCCGACCGGACGCGCCGTCTCGGTCCGCGGACCGGCATGGAGCGGCGGCAGGTCCTTCAGCGCCTCATAGGAAAGGCGCGTCTCTTGGAGGCTGCGCCAAGAGCCCAGCAGCTGGTCGATCGGCGCGAGCGCCCGTCCCATGACGATCGATCCGGCAATCATCAGCCCCGGCTGGAGCGTGCCGCGGATCACGAGCAGCGCGCCCACGCCGAGCACGAGCGATTGGGAGAACAGCCTCACAAACTTGCCGGCCCCGGCGAAAGCGGAGCCGACATCGCTCGTCTGGAGATAGGCCTGCGTTGCCAGGTCCATGCGCGCGTTCCAGCGTTCGATCACGGCCGGCGCCATCGCCATCGCCCTTACGCTGTCACTGGCGCTCAGGGCTTCGCCCATGCTGGTCTCGGCCTTGTCGGTCATGGTGACATAGGTCGCCGCGCGCGTGCGCGTCACCCGGTCCGAGGACAGCGATATGATCATTAGCAGCAGGGCGGACAGAACGGTGAGCCAGCCGATCCAGGAATGGATGACGAAGGCCGCAGCAAAGAAGATCGGAGCAAACGGAACGTCGAGCACGGGGTTCAGCGTCGTGCTTATGAAATCGCGCATGCGGCGCAGATCACGGATCCGCGCGGCGCTGTCGGCGGCGCCGCGGACCTGATCGAGCATGGCGGCGTTGAGAATTGCCGGACCCAAAGTGACCGACAGCCACATTGCAAGGCGCGCGGCGATGCGCGAGCGGGCCGTATCGAGAATTCCGAAGACGGCATAGCTTACGGCCGCCAGCACGGTGAGAAGCACCAATGTCTCGACCCGCATGCTGGACAGCACGCGGTCATAGACGAGCACCATGTAGATCGGCGACGTCAACGCAAGGAGGTTGGTCAGGAATGTGACCAGCACTAGGAAGCCGATCGCGGGCGTGAGCGCGCGGACCGCCTGCGTCACCGCACCGCCCCCCTCCGACATGCCAACGGACCCCCTTTGTCCTTGCCAGAAAAAATCATTGCAGGGGATGCGCCGCACCCCCTGCAGTCATTCAATCCAAAACCTTTATGATACCGTTTCGTCGGCCTTAGATGATGTTGTCAGCCAGCTTGAACTGCGTGTCGAGGTCGGTCAGGAAGTTGAGGAAGTTCTGCGCGGCCTTTTCGGTCGCGAAAGCATACTTCTCGGAGCCGCCGACGTAACGCGGACCGAAGTCGAGGATCCAGCGACCCTGGGCATCCTGCGCGATCGGCTTCATCAGCGTGTTGCTCGCGCTGATCGCGGTGCGGCCAGCGCTGTCCTCGACGAGGTTGCCGTTGCTCAGCAGCGTGCCGCCCCAGAGCTTGGCGAGGAACGCCGAGCTGTCCTGCGCTGTCAGGTTGTAGCTCCCGCTAACCGATTGGCCGTTGACGGTGACCGTCCCGGTATTCTGGTTGACGAAAAAGGTGTTCGCTCCGCCGTTCGTGTCGTAGCTCTTGGTCCACACGCCATCGTTGTTTGTATCGGTAAACATTCCAATTCCTCCATATTTACAGGATTATGGACGGCCGTCGGCGGTCGCGGACCATGTCCGCGCCCCGTTTGGTCCAATCCAGCTCATGCGACCCGCCCTCTTGGACATTCACCGATGCTAACTCGGAGAAATCCTTTGTCGTTTGTTAACTTGCATTAACTCGATTCGCCATAGGCTCGTGTCATCCGATGCAAAATGATACATCCGAAACGAAGCTTTGGCGGCCGTGGCGCGCCGCGTGGAGGTCGGCAAGCGACGCATGTTGGCTGCGAACCTATGCATATTAACGTAGATTAGAACGCGTGGCGATCCTTTGATCATATGACGCACAGACATCAACCACGAGTCTGTCATCGCTCCTCTCCCGTTCCAGACACGCCTGCCGATGCTCCGCCTCGCGCTTGCCGGGCTCGCGGCGTTCGCCCTTGCCGCGTGCTCCGATAGCGGCGAGGGCGAAGCACGCCAGCCGCCGGTGCCGGAGGTCGGCTATGTCGAACTCAGGGCGAGCGCAGTGCCGGTGGCGGTCGAGCTGCCCGGACGCATCGCGGCCTACGAGATGTCGGAGGTCCGGCCGCAGGTCACCGGGCTCATCCGTCGGCGGTACTTTGAGGAAGGGGCGCTGGTCCGCGCCGGCCAGACTCTCTACGAGATCGACCCGCGCCTCTACCGCGCCGCCACGGCAGAGGCCGACGCCAACCTCGCCAGCGCCATCGCCAATGCCGAGGCCACCCGCGTGCGCGCCGAGCGGCTGAAGCCGCTTGCCGAGGCGCAGGCGGTGGCCCAGCAGGACTATACCGATGCCGCCGCCGCTGCGCGCCAGGCCGCAGCCGCCGTCAAGCAGGCCCGAGCGCAGCTCCAGACGGCGGACGTCAACCTCCAGTTCACTCGCGTCCCCGCACCGATCAGCGGCCGCATCGGCCGATCGCTGTTCACTGTCGGCGCGCTGGTGACCGGCAACCAGGCCGAACCGCTGGCAGTCATTCAGGGGGTCGACCCGGTGTTCGTCGACATCCAGCAGTCGAGCGCCGATCTGCTTGCGCTGCGGCGCTCGCTGGCGCAGGGCGGGGCCGAGCCGGGAAGCATTTCGGTGGCGCTGCTGCTCGAGGACGGCAGCGAATATGGCCGGCGCGGGACGGTCCAGTTCTCCGAGGTGATGGTCAACGCCGCGACCGGAACGGTGACGCTGCGCGCGCGCTTCCCCAATCCCGAGGGTCTGCTGCTGCCCGGCATGTTCGTGCGCGCGCGCTTCGATCAGGCGGTGAACCCCAGCGCCATCCGCGTGCCGCAGGAGGCGCTCACCCACAATGCTCGCGGCGAGGCGAGCGTGTTCGTGGTTGCGCCGGACAACACGGCCGCCGAGCGCAAGGTGGAGACCGCAGGCACGGCCGGCAACGACTGGGTGGTGACGAGCGGGCTCAGCCCGGGAGAGAAGGTGATCGTGCAGGGGCTTGGGAAACTGAGGCCGGGCGCGCCGGTCCGGGCAGTCCCCGCCGCCCGGCCCCAGGTGATCGCCGCGCCCAAGCCCGACAAGACCGGCTGAGGCGCGCTGCCCGTGTCGCGCATCTTCATCGCACGGCCGATCTTCGCCTGGGTGCTGGCGATCATCACCATGCTCGCGGGCCTCGGGGCGATTTACCTCCTGCCGGTCGAACAATATCCCGATGTCGCCCCGCCGCAGGTCAACATCCGCGCGACCTTTCCCGGCGCCTCGGCCGATACGCTGGAGAACTCCGTCACCCAGATCATCGAGCAGCAGCTCACCGGCATCGACGGGTTGATCTATTTCAGCTCCAGTTCCACTTCGCGCGGGCAGGTGACGATCAGCGCTACCTTTGAGAAAGGTACCGATCCCGACATAGCGCAGGTGCAGGTGCAGAACCAGGTGCAGCAGGCGCTTGTCCGGCTGCCCCAGCAGGTCCAGCAGCAGGGCCTGCGGGTGACGAAGTCCAACCCCGATTTCCTGATGATCGTCGGCGTCTACGACGAAACCGATCGCAGCACCAACATCGACGTGTCGGACTTTCTCGTATCGAACCTCCAAGACCAGCTCGCGCGGATCGAGGGGGTGGGGGAGACCAACGTGTTCGGATCGCAATATGCGATGCGCATCTGGCTCGATCCCAACAAGCTCGCGTCGGTCGCGCTGATGCCGGGCGATGTGGTCACCGCGATCCGCAACCAGAACACCGAGGTCGCGGCAGGCGAGGTCGGGGGCGTGCCCCAGCCCGACAGCAATCGGCTGAACGCCACCGTCACCGCGCAGTCGCGGCTGCGCACGGTGGCGGAGTTCGAGGCGATCATCCTCAAGTCCGAGCAGAGCGGTGCGATCGTGCGGCTGGCCGATGTCGCGCGGGTGGAACTGGGCGCGGAGAACTACTCGGCATCGAGCCGCATCAACGGCCACCCCGGTGCAGGCCTGGCGATCTCGCTCGCGCCGGGCGCGGACGCGCTCGCCACCGCTGATCTGGTCAAGGCCGCGGTCGAGGAAGCGCGGGCGGGCTTTCCTGCGGGCTACGAGGTCGCCTATGCCAACGACACCACGGCCTTCATCCGCCTGTCGATCGAGGAGGTCGTGAAGACCCTGATCGAGGCGATCATCCTCGTCATCATAGTCATGTTCGTGTTCCTCCAGAGCTGGCGCGCGACTCTCATCCCGGCGATCGCCGTGCCGGTGGTGCTGCTCGGAACCTTCGCGGTGTTCTACCTCGCCGGCTTCTCGATCAACACGCTCACCCTGTTCGGGCTGGTGCTGGCGATCGGCCTCCTCGTCGACGATGCCATCGTCGTCGTCGAGAACGTCGAGCGCCTGCTCGAGGAGAACCCGGAGATGACGCCGAAGGAGGCGACGATCCGTTCGATGGACGAGATCCAGGTCGCGCTGGTCGCTATCGCGGTGGTGCTCTCGGCGGTGTTTCTGCCGATGGCCTTCTTCGGCGGATCGACGGGGGTGATCTACCGCCAGTTCTCGATCACCATCGTCTCGGCGATGGTGCTCTCGGCGCTGGTCGCGCTGATCCTCAGCCCGGCACTGACCGCGAGCCTGCTGCGGCAGAAGGCCCATGACAGTGCGGAGGAGGCCGGCTGGCTGGAGCGCCGCTGGCCGTGGGGCGCCGCGCGTGTGACGCGGGCGCAGCGCTGGTTCAACGACAGTTTCGCGCGCGGCACCGATCGCTATGTCGGGGCGGTGGCGTGGGTGGTGAACCGCAAGTGGCTGTTCCTCGCGATCTACGCGGTGGTGCTGGCGCTGCTCGCGGCGCTGTTCCTGCGCCTGCCGACCGGCTTCCTGCCCACCGAGGACCAGGGCGCAGCCCAGCTCCAGTTCCGCCTGCCCGCCGGTGCGACCCTCGGCCGCACGCGCGAGGTGCAGCGCACGGTCGAGAAATTTATGCTCGAGGAGGAGCGTGCCAATACCGCGGTGATGTTCAGCGTCGCCGGCGGGGGGCAGGGCGCGGCCGGACAGAACACCGGTCAGGGCTTCGTCAACTTCGTGGACTGGTCCGAGCGCGAGGGGGCACAGAACAGCGCCGAGGCGATCACCGAGCGTGCCAGCAAGGCGCTCTCGGGCGTGCGCGATGCGCAGATCAACGTGCTCGTCCCGGCGGCGATTCGCGGGCTCGGCCAGACCAACGGGTTCAGCCTGCAGCTTCAGAACACGAGCGGCATGAGCCGCGAGGCCTTCGCCGCGGCGCGCGACCGTCTGCTCGAGGCGGCGGGCCGGGACCCGGCACTGAGCGGCGTGCGGCTGGGCGAATTGCCCGATGTGCAGACGCTGCAGGTCGACATCGACCAAGCCAAGCTCGCCGCGCTGGGGCTGAACCAGGCGGACGTCAACACCACGCTTTCGGCGGCGTGGGGCGGGCAATATGTCAACGACTTCATCGACCGGGGCCGGGTGAAGCGCGTCTTCGTGCAGGCCGACGCGCCCTTTCGCGCCACGCCTGAAGATATCGGCAGCTGGTTCGTGCGCGGCAGTGACGGGCAGATGGCGCCCTTCTCCGCCTTCTCGCGCAACCGCTGGTCGACCACGCCGACCACGCTTTCGCGCTTCCAGGGCTATCCGAGCTTCCAGTTCCAGGGCCAGTCGGCGCCGGGGCAGAGCTCGGGGGAGGCGATGGACCGGATCGAGGCGCTCGCCCGCGAGATCGGGGGAGTCGGCGTCGCATGGTCGGGCCTTTCCTACGAGGAACGCCTGTCCTCGGGGCAGGCGCCTCTGCTCTACGGGCTGTCGCTGCTGGTGGTGTTCCTGTGCCTCGCCGCGCTCTACGAAAGCTGGACGATCCCCGTGGCGGTGATGCTGGTGATCCCTTTGGGGCTGGTCGGCGCGGTCTTTGCGGTGACGCTGCGGGGTCTGGAGAACGACGTCTATCTCCAGATCGGCCTCCTCACCACTATGGGCCTTGCCGCCAAGAACGCGATCCTCGTCATCGAGTTCGCCGAGCAGGCTGAGAAACGCGGCGCCCGGGTGATCGACGCCGCACTCGAGGCCGCGCGCCTGCGGCTGCGCCCGATCCTGATGACCAGCCTCGCCTTCATCTTCGGCGTCCTGCCACTCGCGCTGTCGAGCGGGGCGGGGGCGAACAGCCGCATCGCCATCGGTACCTCGGTGATCGGCGGGATGCTGACCGCGACGGTGCTGGCGATCTTCTACATCCCGCTGTTCTTCGTGCTGGTCCGCCGCACCACGCGCGATGCGCTGAAAAAGCTGCCCTTCGGCAGGCGCACGCCGCCTGGCGAGGCGCCGGCGGGCGGTGGGGCATGAGGCTTGCCCTGCTCGCCGCGACGGCGCTGCTGCCCGCCTGTTCGATGGCACCCAAATACGTCCAGCCGGACCTGCCGGTGCCGGCATCCTGGCCGGTGGGCGACGCCTATCTGGCCCAGAACGAGGCGGCGCTGCCGGTGATGAGCTACCGCGAGGTGTTTCGCGATCCGAGGCTTGCCGCGGTGATCGAGCGGGCGCTCGCCAACAACCGCGACCTGCGCGCGGCGGCCGCCAACATCGCCGCCGCTCGGGCGCAGTACCGCATCCAGCGCGCCGCCCGGCTGCCCCAGATCGACGCGGCGGCGGGCCGCACCCAGTTCGACAACGGGACGGCGAACCGGAACCGCAACCAGGACGTCGACATCGGCAACAATCCCTCTGCCAGCGTTTCGACCGCAGGCGTGCGCTACACCGCCGATGTCAGCGCGACGGCCTTCGAATTGGACCTGTTCGGGCGGCTGCAATCGCTGTCGGACGCGGCGCTCAACCGCTATTTCGGGACCGAGGCGGCGGCGCGTGCGACCCGGCTGACGCTGGTCGGCGATGTCGCCGATGCCTGGCTCACCTACGCGGCCGACCGCTCGCTGCTACAACTCGCCGAGGACACCGCCGCCAATGCGCGCGAGCAGGTGAAGCTGACCCGCCTGCGGCTCGAGGGCGGCATCGCGCCGCGCAGCGACCTGCGACAGGCCGAGCAGGTCCTCGCAGCGGCCGAGGCCGACATCGCCTTGCAGCGCACCGCCATCGCTCAGGATGCGAATGCGCTGCAACTGCTCGTCGGCGCGCCGGTCGAGGACGCGCTGCTGCCGCGCTCCATCGACGACGCCGAGGACGCGGTCCGCACCCTTCCGGCGGGTATTGATTCCACCATCCTGCTGCGCCGGCCCGATGTGGTGCAGGCCGAGTACGAACTTCGCGCCGCCAATGCCGAGATCGGCGCGGCGCGCGCCGCGCTGTTCCCGCGCATCACCCTGACCGGGCTGGCGGGGCTCGCTAGCAATGCGCTCTCGAACCTCTTCACGGGCGCGGCCTTCAACTATTCGGCCGGGACTGAGGCGCGCTATTCGCTGTTCGCGGGCGGTGCTGCGCGCGCCGGCGTCGTTGAAACCGAGGCGCAGCGCGAAGCGGCGCTCGCCGCCTACGAAGGCGCGATACAGGCGGCCTTCCGCGATGTTGCCGATGCGCTCGCCCGGCGCGGCACGATCGCCGCGCAACTCAGCGCCAACCGCCTCTCGGTCGATGCCGCCGAGGATACCTTCCTCCTCGCCGACCTGCGCTATCGTGGTGGGCTCGAATCCTTCCTCGCCAGCCTTGATGCCCAGCGCGCCGCCTACGAGGCGCAGCGCACGCTGCTTACGACCCGGCTCGTCGAGGCAAGCAACCGCGTGACGCTCTACCGCGCGCTGGGCGGGGAGACGGTCGAGGAGGTGCCGCCGCAGCGGCCCTAGCCGCGGCGCCGGCCAATCCGGCGGGGGGCGAAGACCAGAAGCACCGCCGCCGCCAGAATCCCCAGCATCATCGCGAGGCACCAGGCCATAAAGCCGAAGCTCGGCCCCTCGCAGGCCACCGCCACGCCGAGCGATGCGAGGGCGAGGCCCGCGCCGCGACGCCGCCAGTGGGCGCCCGAGGCCGCGAGGAAGGGAAATGCCCGACGATGGCGCGCCTGCGCGAGCGCAAGGCTGAGGCAGGCCGCAAGTGCGAGTGCGAGCGCGGCGAGGCAGGCGAGGAGGCTCATTCAGCGGGCGCCTCGGCATAGGTGGCCGGTGCCGGCGCGGCCGCGGCCCGACGAGCCGCGCCCAGCCGCCGCGCCGCAAGAAGCGCGCCGGCTGCTCCCGCCAGCAGCGCCAGATCGACCCCCGCGACCGCCCACAGGCCCCGCGCAGCGGCAATCGGCAGAGGCTCGGCTGTGGTGAGGGCATTGGCGAGCACTGCCGCCCCGGCAAGGGCGGCGATGATCCGGCATTGCTCGGCACAGGCCTGCGGCCCGCGCGCCGCCGCGTGGACGAAGCTCGCCCCCCAGCCGAGGAAGAACGCCCATACCTCCAGCGCTGCACGGCCGGTCCCGCCCCAGGCGGCGCCTTCGGGCAGGAGGCGGTTGACGAGCAGGAACAGCGCGGTCGCGGCGATGATGCCGGTGGTGCCGCCGATCGTCATCGCCTGCACCGCGCGCCAGTCCGCGCCCGGTCGGTGCAACGGTCGGCGGCGGCTCTCGAGCCAGAATACGAGCCCGGTGGCGATCATCGCGCAGCCCGCCAGCCCGCCCGCGAAGTAGAGCCAGCGCAGCGGCCAGTGGTCCCACTGCGCGAAATGGAGGCCGGCGAACCACGCGTGGACATGGCGGACCGGGCCCGCGATGTGATCGCCGATCACGGCCCCGCGTGCGGCGGCGAATGTGAGCGACTGCCGGTCGATCACGAAGCTGCGGCCCGGGAACACCTCGCGCACTGCCACGCGGGCACTGGTATCGCCCCAGTGCTCGATCATGACGAGGGTGGCCCGCGCCGGCCCCGCGCCGTCCCGCGCCGCCCAGCGGCGCTCGGCCTCGGCCAACATCGCATCGAGGCTCGCCATCGGCGCGGGGGTGCCGGCCGCCGCGACGACGGTCTGCCCGCGCATCTCGGCATAGACCCGGTCGAGTTCGCCGCCGAATGGCAGCCCCGCCGACCACGGGAAATAGACCCCGAAGAAGATGAACAGTCCCGAAAGCGGCAGCAGCACGTGGAACGGCAGCGCGGCGATACTGGTGAGATTGTGAAGGTCGAGCGTCAGGCGGCGGCGATGCTTGTCGGGGCGCAGCACGAAGAATTCGGCGATGATCTTGCGGTGGACGACCAGGCCCGACACCAGCAGCACGAGCATCGCCATCGCCAGGAACCCGGCGAGCCACAGGCCTAGGTTCTGCCACTCGATGTGGAAGCTGAAGTGGAAGGGGAAGATGAAGCCGGTGCCCGCCAGGCTGTCGGGGCCGTGAAGCTCGGCGCCGCTCGCCGGATCGAAGTGCCGCACCCGCCAGATGCCGCCGGGCTCGCTATAGCCGAGTTGCAGGGTCGGCTCGCGCGCGTCGGGAAGGGTCACCAAAAATCGGTCGACCGTCGGGGCGAGCCGGTCCAGCTCGGGCACCAGCGCGGCATCAAGCGCGGCTGGCCGGGCGGGTGCGGCAAGCCGGGTGTGGGGCTGCATCCAGCGGTCGATTTCGTGGTCGAAGAGGCTCAGCGAGCCCATCCAGAACATCGCGAACAGCGCTGCCCCGGCAATCAGCCCGACGAAGCTGTGGAGAATGGTCATCGATGCGCGCAAACTACCACCCATCCGCCTGCTCCTATGCCGCCGCCGTAGTCGGAGCCAGCGCGTCGGCGAGCACGATAGCGCCGCCGGCCAGCACGGCCAGCGCGGCGACGAAGCGCAGCGGGCGGCGCGCCGCGAAGCCGGCGACGAGGATCGCAAGATAGGCGATGAAGGCGCACATCGTCGCCAGCAGCGCCGCCTCGCTTCCCGCCATCCCGGCCCGCGCCATCAGCACCGCGCCGAGCCCCGCGCCCCCGGCGGCGAGCGCATAGCCGCCGAGGATCGTTCCGGCGATGCGCAGCGCCAAGGTTGCGGGACGGTCGGCGAGGCGCAGCACGCCTCAGACCTCGGCCGTGTGCGTCGCCCGCAGGGTACGCGGCGCGCCTGGGACGGTGTCGAAGTTCGCTGACTGGTAATAGTCCACGGCCAGCAGGACCTGGAAGTTGATGCGCGCAACCAGCGGGGTGGCGCCGGCATTGACCGCGTTCGCCGGAGCGATCACGCCGCGTTCCACTGCCTCGAGATCATTGGCGTAGAGCGAGATTTTGGCGGCAGGCTTGGCGACCACGCCGAAGTTCGGCAACCAGCGGTCCTCGTCGTCGATCCGCAGGGGACGGCCGCACAGCGTGGCCGCGGCAAAGTTGAAGTTCTCCTGCTCGATCCGCGAAGAGCGCAGACCCCCGGTAATCAGCAGGCGATCGTTGAAGAACGAAAATTCGTCGGCGATCAGCACGCCGTTGGCGGTGATGGAGAACAGCAGGTAATGGGTTCGGTCGTCGACCAGCACCGGCGGCGGCAAGCGTTTGAGGTCGCCCACATAAATGTTGCTGGTGACGACGTCGTCGGGAAAGGCGATGCTACGGAAAGCCTCCTCGTATGCCTGGTAGCCGGAGGCGAGCGTCAGGGAGTGGTCGATCGGCTTGGTCGCGAACTCGGTGCGCGCGCTGGCATCGACATTCCAAAGGTCTCCCCAGTCGGCCTCGCCGAACTGGGGGTAATAGGTCATCGCGAGCGCCGAGCCGCTGGGCAGAAGACGGACGGCACGGCGAAGCTGGGGCATTGGCGGTCCTTGAGGGGCGAGGCGATGATATTGACACTGCGACTAATTCGCATTTGCCCGAATGCCAAGCAGAAACGGCACGCAAGCCGCCGCTCCGCGCGGCGAAGGCGAGGGTATCGGCCGGACCGCCCTGTCGGCCCACCTCGATCCGTATGTAGTCGCTCGCCACGAAGCCGTAGGTTTCGCCCGCCTCGAGCACCTCGGAGGCGCGGCGGCGGCTGTGCTGTTCGACATTGGCCGAGTGGATGATTGCCGCAGCCTGCGCGCTCGCATGGCCGCGCGAGGCACTGGAGCTGCAGGTGCTCGACGATTCCACCTTTGCGGCGAACGCGCAGCGGGTGCGCGCCATCCGCGAGGCGATCGCCGCCAAGACCGGGGTGGACTGCCGCTGGATTCACCGCGCCGATCGCCAGGGCCACGAAGCCGGCGCGCTTGAGGCGGGGCGCAGCTTCACCGATACCGCCTTCTTCGCGATTTTGATGCCGACTTCGTCCCGCCGAGCGACTTCCTGACCCGCGCCATCTCCCACTTCTACGACTCCGCGGGCCGGCCTCTTGCCGACCTTGCGTTGGTGCAGGCGCAATGGGGCCACCTCGACGACCGCGACAGCTTCCTCACCTGCGCGCAGGCCCTGTGGATGGACCATCACCACACCATCAAGAAGACCCGGCGCAGCCGAGTGATCGGCTTCGTCAACTTAACCGATCATCGCCAGCGGCCGGCCGCCCTGACCGCGCCGCCGCGATCATGCGTGCGCGGCTCGCCAAGGCTCCCGGCGACGAACGGGCGCGCGCCCTCCTCGCCCGGTCGGAGCGCGACATCCGCCACGAGGCGCACTTCGACGCGCGGCGCTCCGACCCAGTCGGACGGGCTCGACATCGCGCAGTTCAACCTCGGCGGCGGTTACCGCTTCGCTGACGGGCGTGGCCGGATCGGGCCGCAGCTCGCCGACGGCGCCTTCGATCCCACGCGCGCGCCCCGTGACGTGATCGAGGTCAGGCGGATCGGGGCGAGCGCCGGGTCAGCCCGGCGGCTGGGGCACCGATGACTTTTCCATCTACGATGCTGATATCACGATATTCCCGCAGGATCGCTGGCGGATCGACATCGGCGCCCTCCGCTTCCTGTTTGGCAGCGAACCGACGCTTCGAAACCGGCTCGCTGCCGACCAGGTCAAGGCCCTGACCGATTTCCTGCCGACCGAACGCGCCCGCCTGTCGGTGCGCGCCGCCCATTTCGACTTCACCGACGGAAACCGGCAGGCGTGGTGGCTGGCTGGCGTCGAAGAGCGTGTGGCGCTTGCCCTGCGGGCCCAGGTCGGGTTGCGCTGCACGGGCACCGATTTCCGGCTGGTCAACCAGCCGGGGCCGTTTCAGCCCGGACGAATACCATGCGCCCGAAGCCACCCTGCCGATCGACGGACAGATCGGGACGCGCACCAAGAATGGGCATTGGATGAATGCCGGGGGCGAGTAGAACGTGGCCGAGGCTGACCGCTTCATCCTTGGCGGATCGGGATATGTGCGGCGGCAGATCGGTCCATCGCTCGATGCCGAGGCGGCCTATGACTACAGCTCTTCGCGCGCGGCATCCTTGACCGGGTTCGAGCGCGGGATCGCCCGGATCAGCCTGATCGCCCCGGTTCCGAAGAGCCGGAGAGGGCGCCAAGGTGCGATCCTCCGGGGTCATGCGCCCGCCCGCCCGCACCGCTTTGCGGCGTCGGGCGGGCGGGCTGCGCTGACGTGCGACCCGTCAGGGCGCCCTACCGATCGGGCAGTGCCGGCTAGGCGGCGAGGCTCTCGACCGCTTCTTCGGCGAAGGCGAGGCCGGGCAGGTAGCGCGCGTCGACCCTGCCGTCCTTGAGCGTGAAGAGGTGCAGCCAGCCATTGTCGAACAGCGCACGCACGCCAGGATGCCTGTCGAGGATCTTGAGGATTTCCTCGCGCGGGGCCTCGATCATCACCGAGAGGCGCAGCGGCTCGTGGGCGAGGGCGTCGCCATTGTGGACCGCCTGCCAGGGGAGGCCCGGGCGCAGACGACCGCCATTGCCCTCGATCACCCCGATCCCGCCGACGACATTGTGGATCAGCTTGTTGCCTCCGCCGAACATCTCGGGCGCGACGCTCGAGCCGTAATATTGGAGGCTGATCCAGCTCGCCACCACGACGGGCGCGGTGATGATGAGTTCGAGCGTGCCGAATCCGTCGTCGGCCTGCCAGTCATAGGAGTGGAGGAAGGCGCGCCCGCCGAGGTCGCGGCCCGCGGTCGCTTCGCGTGGGGCGGCAATGAAGGCGGCGCAGCCGGCGAGGCCCCACTCCGGGCGGATCTCGGCCCAGTTCTGGGCGCGCGCCGGGATGCTGTCGCCGGTTGCACCGGGCATCCGCACGGCGCGCTCAGCGCGGGCGATCTTCGCCGCCTGCGCCAGCCAGCCGCGGACCTTGGCAAGGTCGCCGCTCCGGGCGGCGGGCAGCGCGTCCTCGTAGATCGTGATCGCGTCTGTGGTGGTGTCGTGGAGCCCCGCGACGAACAGCGTGTCCTCCGGTACCTCGACGCCGCGCGAGGGCAGGCCGGCGCGGGTCTCGGGATCGTTGAGGAGGATCGCCAGCAGGCGGGCCGAGACCTCTCCGGTGTAGCCCCCGCAGGCGCCGCAGTGATAGGCGCTCTCGTGCGGGTTGTTGGTGACGTTGCCGCCGTGGCCGAGCAGCAGCACAATTGCCCCGTGGCCGCGCTGGAGGCTCATCGCCTTGAGCACGGCGGCGCCGGTGTCGGCCTTGGCCTCGGCGCTCATGCCGCCGATCACCTCAGGCGCCGGCTCCGCCGGGGCCGCGCCCGCGAAGCCGAGCGCCGACTTCACCAGCTTGACCGCATAGACCGGCCCCATCGCCTCGACGAAGGCGAAGGAAGAGACCGCCGCTTGCCGGAAACGGCCCCAGGCGCGTGCGGTGCGAGCGTTGATTCGGGTCTGCTGGTCCTTAGCCGGGTCACCCGCGCTGGTGGTGGTAATCGCCGGATTGAGAAGCACCGGCAGCCGCGCCTCGAGCGTGTCCGAGCCGTGGGCGTGGTGGGCGAGCGGCAGGCCGAAAAAGCCGGCAAAGCCGATGGTTGCGATGGAATTGTCGACGCTCTCGAGGGCGCGGCGGAACACTTCCGAGCGCACGTCGATGCAGAACGCGGCCTGGAGGAAGGGCCGGGTCGCGGCGGGCGCGGCGTTGCCTTCCAGCGCGGAGGCGAGGCGGCGCTGGTGGCCGCGGTCAGCGGCGTCCTGGAGGATCGCCAGCGCGACGTCCTCGGGGGTGGGGGTGACGGGCGCGGCGTGGGCGGTGACGGTCTCGGCCCAGCGCGCCGCCACGGCCGGGGTCTGCACCAGCAGCGCCTCGTCCCAGATCAGGCGGATCGCAAGGAGGTCCATCAGCGTGCGGTCGGAGCCGCCGGTGAGTTCGGCCTGCCACAGCAGCCAGCGCGCGTGCTGCGCCCAGCCGCCGAGGCTCATCGCGATGCGGTGAAAGGCGGTCGGCGCGGCCGTATCGGCGATCCTGAGGGTTTCGGCGGCCGACAAAATCGCGCGCTCGGTGGTGTCAGGGGCGCAGGCGACATGGGCGCAGAAGCCCTCGAGCCCTGCAATCTCCGGGGTAAGGTCGTGCATCGCCCAGGCGCGCCAGGCGGTGAAGGCATCGCTCCCTGGGGCGGGCGACCACAGCGCCTGCCCTCGGTCGAAGTGACCGGCTGCCCATAGGCCGATGCACTTTTCGATCAGCGCGGGCCAGTCGATCCCGGTTGCTTCCGCGGCGAGATCGGCGACCGTGGGGAGCGCGCGCCGCGCCGGGCCTCTGCCGATCCGCGCCGCGGCATGACGCAGCATCGCGGTGTCGGCGGGCTTGAGCGACGAGGGCGAAGCGGCCAGCGCCTCGGCGAGATCGGTCTCGGCAATCGCCCCGCTGGCGATCGCCTCGCAATATTCGCCGCCGGTCCGGGTCACCCGCACCCCCGCGACCCGGGCGAGCCGCGCGGCAGCGGTGGCGAGATCCTCCCCGGTGTGGCCGAGGAAAGGGTTGACCGCCACGGTTGCATCGAGCGGGAAGGCCGGGGGGATGGCGCGGCCGGCAGCTTCAGCGGCTTCGAGCACCGCCGAGAAGCGGGCCGGGGCGATCTGCGCGTGGTTCATCAGCATGGCAGTTCTCCGAGAAGGTGCGGGTCGGTCAGCGGGCGGCGCTATCGGTGGTGCGGAAGCCGCCGATGGCGCGGTCGAGGAGGGCGTTCAGGTAGAGGCCGTTGGCGAGGTGGACACGCAGCCCCGCGGTAGCCGGATGGTGCGCCCACAGCGGGAAGAGCGCCTGGGCGAAGGCGACGAGACCGAAGCTCGCGACCGCGACCACGATCATCGCCCATTCGAGTTCGTCCGGCATCGGCGCCGCCGGCAGGAGCGGGCCCCAGATGGCCTGTGCGAGCGTCTGGAAGCTGAAGTAGCCGATCGCGGCGGCAAGTGCGGCGCCCGCGGTGCGCTTGGTGAGCGCGACGGGCGCCCGGTCGGCAAGGCCCTGGGCGACGAGGTAAGCGACCCCGAAGATCAGGATGGCCCCGAGCGCGAGCGCCTGCGGGGACTTTGGGCCGAAGGCGGCGGTGAAGGCGGCGGCGATCCCGGCGAAGATGGCGAGCGCCAGCGCGAAGCTCTTGAGCACCGCGGCAACGCTGGGCACGGCAACCGGGCCGGGGCGGCGGATCCTGGCGACGTCGGCGACCGCATTGCCCGAGGAAAGGAAGGCGTGCGCCTTGTAGAGCGAGTGGGCGACGATGTGCAGCAGCGCGAGGGTCCACAGCCCGAGGCCGCATTGCAGCAGCATGAAGCCCATTTGCGAGACAGTTGACCAGGCGAGCGCTGTCTTGATGGCGCTCTGGGTGAGCATGACGGCGGCGCCGAACAGCGCGGTGAGGCCGCCGATCACCACCAGCGCGGCCATCGATCCGCTGCTCGCCTGCACCAGCGGCGCGGCGGTAATGAGGAGGACACCGCCCGAGTTGATGATCCCGGCGTGGAGCAGGGCCGAGACCGGGGTGGGGGCCTCCATCACCTCCGTCAGCCAGCCGTGGAGGGGGAAGGCGGCTGTCTTCAAGGCGGCGGCGGCGACGATCGCGGCGACCCCGATAATGCCGGCAAGGCCAAGGCCGGCCGTGCCGGCAGCAGAGGGGAGGGCGGCGAGATCCAGCGTGCCGAACTCGGCGAACAGCAGGCTTGCGGCGATCACCAGCATCGCATCGCCGGTGTGCCAGACCAGCGCGAACTTGGTCGCGGCGCGCTGCGCCTCGGGCCGGTCGGGATAGAACAGCAGCAGCCGCTTGAGCGCCAGACCTACCGCGATCGCGGCGAGGATCATCGTCGGCAGCGTGCCCGCCTGGGCGAAGACCAGCACCGCCGCGAGTGTCGTCAGCATGAGCCCGTGGAACGCCCCCTCACGCGGCTCGCCGTCGAGATAGCTGCGGCTGTAGCGCATCACGATCCAGCCGATGAAGCCGACCAGACTGGCGACGCTCGCGGCGACGAGGTCGCTGCGCAGGCCGATCGCCAGCGGGCCATCCAGCAGTGCGAAACCCGGCGAGGAGACGAGCGCGGTCTGAACCAGCCCCGCCAGCGCCAGCGCGAAGGCGGCGAAGGCGGCGCCTTCCGACCAGCGCGGCAGGCTGCCGGGGCGCTTGCCGGGGCGGGCAAGGGCGAGGAGGATCACCGGCACGAGGGCCAGCGGCGCAAGCATGGTCAGGACGAGGGGCATGACGACACTCCGGCAGCAAGGGATTGCGGAACGCCGTGTCGGATAGGGACTAGACAAAATTAAAGAAAATACATATTTTGCACCCTACCATTCATTTGAACCGAACGATCAAGGGGCATGAGCGCAATTGGCGACCCTCAATCTCCACCACCTACGCCTGTTCCGCGCCACCGCCCGCGAAGGCACGCTGACCGCGGCGGCGCGCGCGCTCAACATTTCGCAGAGCGCGGTGTCGACTCAGATCAAGGCATTGGAGGCCGATCTCGGCCACGACTTGTTCGAGCGCCGCGGGCGCAACCTGGTGCTGACGGAGGCGGGGCGGATCGCACTCGACTATGCCGACCAGATCTTCCGCGCCTCGGAACAGCTCACCGCCACCTTCCGCGCCGCTGGCGGGCAGCGCAAGGTGCTAAGGATCGGCGCGCTCGCGACTCTGTCGCGCAACTTCCAGATGCAGTTCCTCGCGCCCCTGATCGGCCGCGACGATGTCGAGGTGGTGCTGCGCTCGGGCACCCAAGGTTCGCTGCTGCGCGCGCTCGAGGCCCTGACGATCGACGTATTGCTCACCAATCAGGTGCCCGCGCGCGACGCGGCAAGCCCATATCTGGTGCATCGCATCGCCGAGCAGCCGGTGAGCCTGGTCGGCACGCGCACGCGGCTGGCGCTGGCGGCGCAGGGCCTGCCAACACTGCTGGCGCAAGCGCCGCTGATCCTGCCCACCCCCGAAACTGCGCTGCGCGCCGGGTTCGACGCTATGCTCGAGCGGATGGGCATCGTCCCGCGCATCGCCGCCGAGGCCGACGACATGGCGATGCTGCGCCTGCTTGCCCGCTCCAACGCCGGGGTCGCGGTGATCCCGCCGATCGTGGTGCAGGACGAGCTCGCCTCGGGGATGCTTTACGAATTGTTCCAGCTGCCAGAGATCGCCGAGGAGTTCTGCGCCGTCACGATCGCGCGGACCTTTCCGAACCCTCTGCTGCGCGAGGTGCTCGACGCAGGTGCGGGGGATCTCACCAGCCCCGGCGTGTCAGCATTGGCACCATGAAGCGCTTGAGCCCCGCAGCCAAGGCGGCAAGGGCAGCGCGGCGGGGGGCCGACAAGTGGCGGGCATCGACCGCCATGTACTCGATCACGCCGCGCGCCCCGCGGTTGCGCTTGAAATGCGAGGCGCCCGCCGAACCGTGGAACCTAAGGCCCCGCTCCATCGCGTGTTTGGCAGCGCAATAGCTTGCGATTCGGTAGAGCGCCTCCTCCTGGGGACGCGTCATGTCGTAGCCGAGCAGCGGTACAGTCCCGACCTCGCCCGCGCTGCGCAGCGCGGCGAAGGCCATGATCTCCCCCGAGGCGCTGCGCAGCAAGCAGTAGTCGAGGAGGCCGCTCGCCGCGCTGAAGGCGATGAAGCGGGGGGTGAACTGCGGGTTGATCGCCGAGTAGCGCTCGACGTAGAGCTGGCGGTAGAGCGCGGCGATGCGCTCGCAATCGACCGCTGAGAGGGTGGCGGAGGTCTCGAGCGTTAGGCCCGAGCGGCGCAGGGCGCGGCGGTCGTTGGCGGTGTTGTTGCGCGGCCGCCAGTCGCGCGCGAGATCGTCGGTGACCCACACCTGCCGCGCCGGAAGCAAGGTCCAGCCGTCCTCCCGCACCGCGGCAAGCAGCGCCGGGCAGGCCCAAGGGTCGAGCGAGCGGATGATCAGCGCGTGATCGGGAAAGCGCGCCGCCAGCAGGGCCCGCATCGCCGGAAGGCCGCTGCCGTCCCAATCACCGTGGAGGTTCGTCGAGAGCAGCCAATTGTCGAGATGGACCGCCCGGCCGAGGTGCGCTGCCCGCAGCAGCCCGGCAACCAGCCCCAGCACACCCTCTGCCAGCGGGCGGAGGTGGGCAAGGCCCATCAGCGCGATCTCGTCGCGGGGATAGAGCACATAGGTGCTGTGCGGACTGGAGACATAGCTGTGGCCGCGCGTGCCGTCGTCGACCGTCACCGGCAGGCGGATGTCGCCCGCGCGCATCAGCATCACCTCGCAGGCGGCGTTGGCGATCAGGGCGGAGGTGCCCTGTTCGCGGAACTCCGCGACATGGCGCGCCGCAGGCGACCCGTCGGCTGCCAGCGCAGCCCTCTCGCTCAGCAATTGCGCGATCACGCCAAGGGTGCTCCTGCCGCCCGCCGGCGGACTTCGCCGCCGCGAAACTCCCGCCGCCTTGGCGCGACTTGGTGACACGATCTTGACACTGCCTCGGCCTTCACGCCGCCGTCGCAGATCGGCGCTTGCGCTTGCAGCCGGCTGGGCCGCGGCGTAAGGCGCGCTTCCCCACGCAAGAGAGATTCATGCAGGAAACGCAATCCCCCCCGCCGCTGACGGGCCGCCCGGTGATCTCCTCCACCGGGCTCTTCACCCCCGAAGAGAGCATCACCAACGCGGAGCTGGTCGCCAGCTTCAACGCCTTCGTCGACCGCGACAACGCCGCCAACGCCGCCGCGATCGCCGCCGGCGAAGCCGAGCCGCTCGCCTATTCCTCGATCGAGTTCATCGAGAAGGCGAGCGGGATCAAGGCCCGCCACGTAATGAGCAAGGCGCCGATCCTCGATCCCGAGGTGATGTGCCCGCGCCTACCCGAGCGGCCCAATGATGAGCTTTCAGTGATGGCCGAGATCGGCGTCGCCGCCGCGCGCGAGGCGCTGGAGCGCGCCGATCGGGCGCCTGCGGTTGTCGATGCTGTGCTGTGCGCCGCCTCGAACATGCAGCGCGCCTATCCGGCGATGGCGATCGAAATCCAGGACGCGCTGGGCATCGAGGGCTTCGGCTTCGACATGAACGTCGCATGCTCCTCGGCGACCTTCGGCATCCAGACCGCGGCCGACTACATCCGCGCCGGCAATGCCCGATCCGTGCTGGTGGTCAGCCCCGAGATCACCTCCGGGCACCTCAACTGGCGCGACCGCGACAGCCACTTCATCTTCGGCGACGTGGCGACCGCGGTTCTCGTGGAGGATGCCGCCATCGCCCCGGCGGCGCATTGGGAAATTCTCGGCACCAGGCTCAAGACCGTCTTCTCGAACAACATCCGCAACAATTTCGGCTTCCTCAACCGCGCCGCGCCCGAGGGCGAGGGGAGGGCGGACAAGCTGTTCGTCCAGGAAGGGCGCAAGGTCTTCAAAGAGGTTGTGCCGATGGTTGCGCAGATGATCCTCGAGGAAGCCGAGCGTCTCAGCATCGCGCCCGAGAGCCTGCGCCGGCTGTGGCTGCATCAGGCAAATGCCGGCATGAACCGCTTGATCGCGCACAAGGTGCTCGGCCACGAGGCCTCCGAGGACGAGAGCCCGACCGTGCTCGACACCTACGGCAACACCTCGAGCGCGGGCTCGATCATCGCCTTCCACCGGCATTGCGATGACCTGGCGGCGGGCGACACCGGGCTGATCTGCTCCTTCGGCGCCGGATATTCGGCCGGAACTGTGTTCGTGCGCAAGGTGAGTTGAGGGCCGACTTGCTTGCGGCCCGGCGCCGCACTCCCTAGAAGCGCAATGCGATGGCAGGCGAGATCCTCGACAACAAGGGCCGTGGCGAGGCCGGCTGGGACTGGCCCGCGATCCACCCGGAGGGCCGCAAGTTCGGGCTGATCGCGCTGGCGACGGCGCTGTTCTTCCTGATCGCGCTCGACTGGGAACTGCTCGGCTGGCCGCTGCTTATGCTGTCGGCGGGTGTGTTCGCCTTCTTCCGCGATCCCGAACGGGTCGTGCCGCAGAGCGATGCGGCGATCCTCTCGCCGGCCGATGGCCTGGTGACGATGATCACCGATGTGGAGCCCCCCCTCGAACTCCAGATCGACGATGGCTCGGGCGTGCCGGGCCTTGCGGCGATGCCGGTGACGCGGGTGTCGATCTTCATGAGCGTCTTCGACGTCCACATCAACCGCACCCCCGTGGGCGGCACGGTGCGGCGGATGGTCTACATTCCTGGCAAGTTCATGAGTGCCGATCTCGACAAGGCGAGCGAGGAGAACGAGCGCCAGCACATCCTGATCGAGCGCGGCGACGGCCTGCGCATCGGCTTCACTCAGATCGCCGGTTTGGTGGCGCGGCGGATCGTGCCCTTCGTGAAGCCGGGCGACATCGTGGCGAAAGGCCAGCGGGTCGGGCTGATCCGCTTCGGCAGCCGCGTAGACGTATACCTGCCGGCCGGAACCGACGCGAAGGTGATGATCGGCCAAACCGTGATCGCAGGCGAGACGGTGATCGCTGAGATCGGCCAGCGCGGGCTGATCGAGGGGATTGCGCAATGAGGTCCACGCGATGAGCCGCCCGCCCCGCAAGCGCCCGCCGCGCGGGCTGCCTGGCGCGCGCTTCCTGCCTGCGCGGCTCGGACCCAAGGCGGCCGAGGACGAGGACGGGCGGGCCGCCGGCGACGGCAGCGGCCTCACCTTGCGCGCCATGTTGCCCAATGCGGTGACCGCCGCAGCGCTGTGTTCGGGGCTCACCGGCATCCGCTTCGCGATCGACGCGCAGTGGACCTACGCGGTGGGACTGGTGGTGCTGGCCGGCGTCCTCGACGGGATTGATGGGCGGATCGCGCGGCTGCTCAACGCGCAGTCGCGCTTCGGCGCGGAGCTCGACAGTCTCGCGGATTCGCTCTCCTTCGGGGTCGCCCCGGCGCTGATCCTGTTCCTGTGGGCATTGCAGGACTGGCCGCGCTTCGGCTGGTTCGCGGCGCTCGCCTTCGCGATCTGCTGCGCGCTGCGCCTTGCGCGATTCAACGCGCGGATCGACGTCGACGAGCAGCCGCACAAGTCCGCCGGGTTCCTTACCGGAGTGCCCGCGCCGGTGGGTGCCGGGCTCGCATTCACGCCCTTCTACCTGTGGCACGAGACCGGCTATGCGTGGCTGCGCGATCCCGTGCTGATGACGGCTTGGCTGGCAGCGATCGCGATCCTGATGATCTCTAACATGGCGACCCTCAGCTGGGCCTCGCTGCGTCCGCGCCGAGCGATCCGCTTGCCGCTCATCGCTTTCACGGGCCTCGCCTTTGCCGCCTTGCTGCTTGAGCCGTGGTGGACGCTGGCTGCGATCAGCATCGCCTACTTGGTCTTGATGCCCTACGGCCTCTTCAAGTATGGTCGGATCAAGCGGCGGCGCAGGCTGGACGCGGCAGCGACAGCGGCCGGGCTCGAATCGGCGCCGGCCGGCGAATCGGCGTGACACCGAGCGGGGCGGGCCCCGCCGCCAGCGGCGAGGCCTGCGCCCGCAGCGCCAAACCGGCCTGCAGCCATGCGCCCTCGCGCATCAGCCGGACATAGGCGGCGCGTGCCTTCAGCAGGTTGTCGGCGATCGTCAGCGCCGCGACGACGCCGGCGATGGTGAATAACACACAGACAGCAATCGCGAGCATAACGGCATTCCCTGATTCGTTCGGCCTTTGTTCCTAGGTCTTGTTCCCTACCTGTTCCGGGCTGTCAAGCGGCTTCGCTGCGGCATCCGCCCGAACAATCTGCATTGCCTGCGAGAACAGGGCTGGATTTATGCCGCACACGCAGCTAAGGGCGCGCTCGCGCTTCACGGAGGCATTTGGCCGCCGCAGAAGCAAATTCACATGGAAGGCGCACATACCGGTGCCGCAGGCGGGAACTCCGCCTGACGCGGTTCCTGCCTTCCAGAGGAACAACCGGAAAGGAAAGACCTATGGCGGCTCCCGTCGTCACCATGCAAGCATTGATCGAGGCCGGCGCGCATTTCGGCCACCAGACCCACCGCTGGAACCCGCGGATGAAGCCGTACATATTCGGCGCGCGCAACGGGGTTCACATCATCGACCTGTCGCAGACCGTGCCGCTGTTCGCGCGCGCACTGGACTTCGTCGAATCGACCGTGCGTTCGGGCGGCAAGGTGCTGTTTGTCGGCACCAAGCGCCAGGCGCAGGAGCCGATCGCCGAGGCCGCGCGCATGTCGGGCCAGCACTTCGTCAACCACCGCTGGCTGGGCGGGATGCTCACGAACTGGAAGACCATCTCGGGCTCGATCCGGCGCCTCAAGAGCCTCGAGGAAATGCTGTCGAAGGACACCTCGGGCTTCACCAAGAAGGAAGTGCTCCAACTCACCCGTGAGCGCGAGAAGCTCGAACTCTCGCTTGGCGGCATCCGCGACATGGGCGGCATTCCTGACGTGATGTTCGTGATCGATGCAAACAAGGAAGACCTGGCCATCAAGGAAGCGGGCGTGCTCGGCATTCCGGTGATCGCAATCCTCGACACCAACGTCGATCCCAACGGTATCGCCTTCCCGGTTCCGGGCAACGACGATGCGAGCCGCGCGGTGCGCCTCTACTGCCAGGCGGTCGGCGAAGCTGCGCTGGCCGGCAAGGGCAAGTTCCAGGCCGACATCTCGGGCGATTTCGGCGCGATGGCCGAGCCGCCGGCGGAGACCGCGGTGGCCGAAGAGCCGGCTGCGGAAGACGCCGAAGCCTGATCTTTCACGCGGCGATTGATCCGTCAATCGTCCGTCACAATCCCTCTCTAGCGCGCCCGGCATTGCCCCCCTTCGCGGACGGCAGGGCCGGGCGCCTGACAACACATGAAAAGGAATTCTCCATGGCCGATTTCTCCGTCGCCGATGTGAAGAAGCTGCGCGAGCGCACCGGCGCTGGCATGATGGACGCCAAGAAGGCGCTCGCCGAAGCCGGCGGCGACATCGAGGCCGCCATCGACGCGCTGCGCGCCAAGGGGCTCGCGACCGCCCAGAAGAAGTCGAGCCGCACTGCCGCCGAAGGCCTCGTCGGTGTGCTGGTCGAAGGCACGAAGGGCGTTGCCGTCGAGATCAACTCCGAAACCGACTTCGTCGCCAAGAACGACAAGTTCCAGGACTTCGTGCGCAAGGCGACCGCTGTCGCGCTCGAACTCGGCAATGACGATGTCGAGGCGCTGAAGGCCGCGGCCTATCCGGACGGCGGCACCGTTGGCGAGAAGCTGACCGACAATGTCGCCACCATCGGCGAGAACCAGCAGATTCGCCGCATCAAGTCGGTGAGCGTGAATGAGGGCGCGATCGTGCCCTACATCCACAACGCCGCCGCCGAAGGTCTTGGCAAGATCGGCGTGCTCGTAGCGCTGGAATCGGATGCCGATGCCGAGACGCTGAACGCGCTCGGCAAGGACATTGCCCAGCACGCCGCGGCAATGTTCCCACAGGCACTCGACGCCGACGGCCTCGACGCCGACGTGATCGAGCGCGAGCGCAAGATCGCGGCCGAGAAGGCGGCCGAAAGCGGCAAGCCCGCCGAGGTCCAGGCCAAGATGGTCGAAGGCGCGGTGAAGAAGTTCGCCAAGGAAAATGCGCTGCTTAGCCAGATCTTCGTCAAGGACGGCAAGGCGACGGTCGAGGAGTACATCGCCAAGGCCGCCAAAGACGCAGGCAAGTCGATCAAGCTGGTCGATTACGTGCGCTTCCAACTCGGCGAAGGCATCGAGAAGGAAGAGGTCGACTTCGCCGCGGAAGTGGCGGCGACCCTGAAGGGCTGATCCTTCCCCGATTATCGGAAAAACGGCACGGGCCGGATGGAATCGACCATCCGGCCCGTTGCTTTTGCGCGCGCCCGCGCGGCAACTGCAGCTGATCAACAGGCGGGGCAAATGATGCGGTTCTTGAGATGCGCACTGGCCGGCGCGGCTATGCTGTCGGCCTGTTCGGCAGCGCCCGGAGAAGATCGCGCATCCCCAGCGATTCCGGTCCAGCGCGGCGAAGGGCAAGTCTACGAGCTGCTCGGCACGCAAGTGTTCGACGTGCCCGATCCAGTGAGCGGAATTGACTATCAGGTCTTCATCAGCCTGCCGCCCAGCTATGCCGCGCAGCCTGAACGGCGCTATCCGGTCGTCTATGCGACCGACGCCGATTACGGCTTTCCAGTGCTGCGCGCGATCGGGCGGCGCCTCAACGGGGAGGGGGCGCGGATCGAGGAGTTCATCCTCGTCGGCCTGTCCTACGGCAAGGGCGAGGACCCGATGGCTAGCCGCCGGCGGGATTACACGCCCACCCCCAAGGGCGCCTCCGATGCACCGGCTGGCGCGCTCCACGGCCAGTCGCTGCGCTACCGCGATTACCTGCGCGATGCGGTGCTGCCCTTCATCGAGAGCCGCCTACGGACGATGCCGGAACGCCGCGTCTATGTCGGCCATTCCTATGGCGGCCTGCTCGGCGCGCAGATCCTCATGACCGATCCGGCAATGTTCGGGGGCTATGTGCTGGGCAGCCCCTCCTTCTGGTTTGACAGGAAGCATCTGCTGCGCGAGGCCCCCGGATTGCTCAGCACGCTCGGGGCCATCAAGGCGGACGTCTACCTCTATGTCGGTGAATTCGAGGCGCAGCGGATCGGCGACAGGCGCTATCAGCAGGAGGTCGACATGGTGGCCGACAACGCCGCCTTCGCAACCCTGCTGCGTGGCTACGGCTTTGCCGGGCTCAGGCTCAGGTCGGACGTGCTGGCGGGCGAGGACCACCTCACGGTGGCACCGCGCGGCTTCACCAGTGGGCTGCTGCACACGCTTGCCGCCGCTCCACGCGGGGATTAGCGGGGCCTTTCCCTTTGCGAAATGGCGCGTGGCTCGTTAAGTGCCCCGCACCCAGACCTGCCCCGGAGCCGATACATCCATGTCCCTGCCCACCATCAAGCGCGTCCTACTCAAACTTTCGGGCGAGGTCTTGATGGGGAACCAGCAGTTCGGGATCGACCCTGAGTTCGTCGCCGAGCTCGCCAAGGAAGTGAAGGCGGCCAAGGAAACCGGGCTCGAAATCTGCCTCGTGATCGGCGGCGGCAACATCTTCCGCGGGATGGCGGGCGCAGCCAAGGGAATGGACCGCGCGCAGGCCGACTACATGGGCATGCTGGCGACGGTGATGAACGCGCTCGCCATGCAGAACGCGTTGGAGCAGCTCGGCGTCCAGACCCGTGTGCAATCGGCGATCGAGATGGACAAGGTGTGCGAGCCGGTGATCCGCCGCCGCGCCGAGCGCCATCTCGAAAAGGGCCGGGTGGTGATTTTCGCCGCCGGCGTCGGCGCGCCCTATTTCACCACCGACAGCGGCGCGGCGCTGCGCGCTGCGGAAATGAAGTGCGACGCATTGCTCAAGGGCACCAGCGTCGACGGGGTCTATGACAGCGATCCCAAGCAGAACCCTGACGCGGTGCGTTTCGAAACCGTCACTTACGACCGCGTGCTTGCAGATAATCTCAAGGTGATGGACGCCTCGGCCGTGGCCCTGTGCCGTGACAACAAGATCCCGATCGTGGTCTTTTCGATCCGTGAGAAGGGCAATCTTGCCCGCGTACTGGCGGGCGAGGGCGTCCAGACCATCGTCCAAGATAGCTAAAGCGAAGGAGCCCAGCCATGCCGCAATATGACAAGGCCGATGTCGAGCGCCGGATGAAGGGCGCGGTGGAATCGCTGAAGAGCGATCTCCAGGGCCTGCGCACCGGCCGCGCCAATGCGAGCCTGCTCGATCCCGTGGTGGTCGAGGTCTACGGCGCGATGATGCCGCTCAATCAGGTCGCCACCGTCTCTGCGCCCGAGCCGCGGATGCTCTCCGTGCAGGTGTGGGACAAGTCGAACCTCATCGCGGTCGAGAAGGGTATCGCCCATGCCAACCTCGGGTTGAACCCGATCATCGACGGCCAGACCCTGCGCCTGCCGATCCCCGACCTCACTCAGGAGCGCCGCAAGGATCTCGCCAAGCTTGCCGACCAGTATGGCGAGAAGGGAAAGATCGCGATCCGCAACGTGCGCCGCGACGCGATGGAGAGCCTCAAGACCGACGAGAAGAAGAAGGACATCTCGGAGGACGACCGCAAGCGCGCCGAGGACGAGGTCCAGAAGCTGACGGACGCCAACGTCAAGGAGGTCGACGAGGCGGTGGCCAAGAAGAAGCAGGAAATTCTGACGCAGTAAGCGCGGGGTTTCGATGATGGGAACAGGCTTGGACCAGTCGCGCGCCAGACATGTCGCCATCATCATGGATGGCAATGGCCGCTGGGCCAAGAAGAGGGGCCTGCCGCGCGCGGTCGGGCACCAGCGCGGGGTTGAGGCAGTGCGGCGGCTGGTGCGCGCATTGGAGCCGACCGGGCTTGAATGCCTGACGCTCTACGCCTTCTCCTCGGAGAACTGGAAGCGCCCCGACGAGGAGGTCGACGACCTCATGAACCTGATGCGCCGGTTCATCAAATCGGACCTGCCCGAATTTGTCGCCAACAACGTCAAGCTGAAGATCATCGGAGACTGGCAGTCGCTCGCTCCCGATATCGTCGCCATGCTCGATGACGCGCTGGCGCAGACCGCGGGCGGCAGGCAGACGCTGGCGGTGGCGCTCAATTATGGTGGCCAGCATGAGATTGCTCGCGCCGCGGCCAAGGCAGCGGCGAGCGGCGCGGTCAGCATCGAGACCATCGCCGCGCATCTCGACACGCATGATCTGCCGCCGCTCGACCTGCTGATCCGCACCAGCGGGGAGATCCGCCTTTCGAACTTCCTGCTGTGGCAGGCGGCCTATGCAGAGATGCTGTTCGTCGACACGCTATGGCCCGATTTCGAGCCTGCGCACCTTGTCCAGGCGCTCGACGACTTTGCCAGAAGGGAGCGACGCTATGGCGGACGGTAGCACACGGATCCGCAGCCCTCGCGCAGGGGTGTCGGACCTGCCGGTGCGGCTGGCGAGCGCGATCGTCATGCTGGTGCTGGCGGGCGGCGCGCTGTGGCTGGGCGGGTGGTTCTGGACCGGCTTCGTGGCGCTCGTCGCCTGCGGGGTGCTGTGGGAATGGAACAAGCTGATCGAACGCTTCGGCCTCTCGGGGCTCGGCGAGACGGCGTGGTTCTTCGGCGGGGTTGTTTATGTCGGCGGGGCGGCTTGCGCCATGATGGCGCTGCGCAACGGGCGCCAGGTGCTCCCGCTCGATCCGCTGCAATCGGGCTACGGGCCGCTCGAGGTGCTTTTGGGTTTCCTCCTGCCGATCGTGGCGGTCGATGTTGGCGCCTATTTCGCCGGGCGCGTCATCGGTGGGCCGAAGATCGCGCCGCGGATCAGCCCGGCCAAGACCTGGGCCGGGCTCGCTGGCGGGGCGCTCGCGGCGGGGCTGGTGGGCGCCGCGCTCGAGGTCGCCGATTACGGGCCGGCGGCGATCCCCGGCTATTCGGCGCTCAGCCTTGCCGCGGCGCTGGTCGGCGGCGTCCTCATTGCGGTGCTCGCGCAGGTCGGCGACTTCTTCGAGAGCTGGATGAAGCGGCGGGCCGGCGTCAAGGACTCGGGCACGCTCATTCCGGGACATGGCGGGCTGCTCGACCGACTGGACGGCTTCGTGGCGGTGTTCTTCGTGCTGTTTGTGATTGCCACGATCCCCCCTTTGCTGGGATGATGGCGAGATGACGCGCACGCTAACCCTGCTGGGGGCCACCGGTTCGATCGGCGCCTCGACGCTCGATCTGGTGCGGCGCAACCGCGATGCGTGGCGTATCGATGCGCTGACCGCGCAATGCAGCGCCGCCGAGCTCGCCGCGCTGGCGATCGAGTTCGACGCGCGCCTCGCGGTGATGGGCGACGAGGACTGCCTGCCCGAACTGCGCGAGGCCCTGGGTTCGAGTGGGATCGCGGCGGCGGGTGGCCGGGCGGCGCTGGTCGAGGCGGCCGCGCGTCCCGTCGACATGACCGTTGCAGCGATCGTCGGCTGTGCGGGGCTCGCGCCCGTCATGGCGGCGGTCGAGCGCGGCGGCACCATCGCGCTCGCCAACAAGGAGGCGCTGGTTTCGGCAGGCGAGGTGCTGATGCAGGCGGTTGCGAGGCACGGCGCGACGCTGCTACCGACAGATTCCGAGCACAACGCGATCTTCCAGTGCCTTAGCGGCAACCGGATCGAGGATGTCGCGAAGATCACCCTCACCGCGAGCGGCGGTCCCTTGCGCACTTGGTCCGCCGAGCGGCTCCACGCCGCCACTCCGGCCGAGGCGGTCAAGCATCCCAACTGGTCGATGGGCGCCAAGATTAGCGTCGATTCCGCGACAATGATGAACAAGGGCCTCGAATACATCGAGGCCTATCACCTCTTCCCGGTGGGGCTTGAGAAGCTCGGGATTGTCGTCCACCCGCAGAGCGTGATCCACTCGATGGTCGAGTTCCGCGACCGTTCGACGCTGGCGCAGCTTGGCCCCTCGGACATGCGGGTGCCGATCGCTTCGTGTCTCGCCTGGCCGCAGCGGATGGAAACCCCGCTTGGAGCGCTCGATCTGGCGGCGATCGGCGAACTCACCTTCTTCCCCCCGGACGAGGAGCGCTTCCCCGCCACGCGCCTCGCCCGCGAAGCGATCAAGGCAGGGGGCTCGGCGCCGGCGATCCTCAACGCGGCGAACGAAGTCGCGGTCGCCGCCTTCCTCGCCGGTCAGATCAGGTTCACCCGGATTGCGGCACTGGTCGAGGAGACGCTCGCGCGCAGCAACGATGCGCCGCGCCCGGCCAGCCTCGAGGAAGTGCTAGCCGTCGATCAATCGGCTCGCAGGCAAGCCCAGAGCCTGCTGGAGACCAGTGCCCTTGTTTGAAAGCCCTCCTTTCTGGATGTACGTGATCGGCTTCCTGCTGCTGCTGGGGCCGCTCGTCACCCTGCATGAACTCGGCCACCTGCTCGTCGGGCGGCTGTTCGGCGTCAAGGCCGAGGCCTTCTCGGTCGGTTTCGGCAGGGAGCTTGCCGGCTTCACCGACCGCCAGGGCACGCGCTGGAAGCTATCGGCACTGCCGCTCGGCGGCTACGTCCAGTTTAAGGGCGACATGAATCCGGCGAGCGTGCCCGTTGCCCACGCCCCGGTCGAGGCGGGCAGCTTCCAGAGCGCGGCCCTGTGGAAACGCGCGCTGATCGTGGCGGCCGGCCCGCTCACCAACCTCGCGCTGGCGATCGCCATCTTCGCGGCCTTCTTCGTTGTCATCGGCAAGCCCACCATCGTCGGCGAGAAGGATTCGCGCACCATCGGCGCCTTCGCCGAAGGGAGCGTCGCCGAGGCGGCGGGGCTCGAGGTCGGCGATGTCGTGGTCGCGATCGACGGGCGGCCGATCCACGACTTCACCGATCTGAAGACAAAGGTCGCGCTTCACCCCGGCACGCGCATGATCTTTACCGTTGAGCGTGATGGGGAGCGGCGCGACATCCCGCTCACCACCGGACGGATCGAGCGCGAGGATGCTTTCGGCAATGTCAGCACCGAGGGCCTGATCGGCGTCGCCCCGGCGGGCGGCAAGTACGAGCTCAAGAAGGTCGGCGTGCTTGAGGCGATCCCGCTCGGCGTGAATCAGAGCTGGGACTTCATGGGGATGATGATCACCGGCATCCAGCAGATCGTCACTGGCGAGCGTTCGATGAAGGAGCTGGGCGGGCCACTCAAGATTGCCAAGTACTCGGGCGAGCAGATGAGCATGGGCGCGGCGGCCTTCATTCATTTCGCCGCGCTGATCTCGCTTAATTTGGCATTCATCAACTTCTTGCCAATTCCCGCGCTCGATGGCGGGCACCTGATGTTCTACGCGGCCGAGGCGATCCGCCGCAAGCCGGTGGGGCCGCAGGCGACCGAGTGGGCCTACCGGACCGGCATCGCGCTGGTGCTGATGCTGATGGTGGTGGTGACGGTCAACGACATCGTCTCGCTCCCGATCTTCGGGAGCTGATCGCGCCGGTCGGCGGGGGAAAGCGCGACGGACGGCGTCCGCGCAGCGGCCTCGCGGCTTGACCCGCGCGGGTCACATCGGGCACAGGCGGTGCCCTGAGGGGCGGGACGGCGCAGGGACGGGCGCCAGAGGTTGCTGGCAAGGTGACGTGTGACGGGTCGCAAGCTTCGTGGCGCACAGGGTTGAGAACGGAATCTAACTGCATGAACCGAATGAGCCAGACGGGCGCGGTGCCGGTCATTTGCCATCCTGCCCTGTCCTTGCGGTCGGCGCGGTTTGCCCGCGTGTTGTGCTGCGGCTCGATGCTCGCGGGCATCCCGGCCATGGTGCTCGCGCAATCCGCCCCAGCCGGGGGCCCTGCGCCCGCCGCTGCCCAGACGGAGCCCGCACCTTCGCCCGCCGCACAGGAGACGCCTGCGCCTGCGCCCGCGCCCGCGCCGCGTGCCAACGTGATCCGCACCATCAGCGTGGTCGGGGCCGAGCGGCTCGAGCCGACCACCATCCTCAGCTATATCCGCCTGCGCGTCGGCCAGGAATACACCGCCGCCGCCGCTGACGAGGCGATCAAGGACCTGGGCGCAACCGAGCTTTTCGCCAATTCCTCGATCCGCAACGACAATGGCAACGTCGTCATCAATGTCACCGAGAACCCGGTGATCAACCGCATCGTGCTCGAAGGCAACGAGCGGCTCAAGAACGACAAGATCGTGCCAGAGATCAAGCTCGCGCCGCGCCAGATCTTCACCCGATCCAAGGTCCGCGCCGACGTTGCCCGGATCATCGAGCTCTACAAGCGCCAGGGCCGCTTCGCCGCCAAGGTCGAGCCCAAGCTGGTCCAGCTGCCGCAGAACCGCGTCGACATCGTCTTCGAAATTTCTGAAGGCCCCAAGTCCAAGGTTCGCCAGATCAACATCCTCGGCAACGAGAAGTTCTCCGACGGCGACCTACGCGGCGAAATGGTCACCAAACAGGCACGGCTGACCAGCTTCTTCAGCTCGAACACGAGCTACGACCCTGACCGGCTCGCGTTCGACCAGCAGAAACTCAGGCAGTTCTACCTGACCGAAGGCTATGCCGATTTCCGCGTCGTCTCGGCGGTCGCCGAACTGACCCCCGACCAGCGCGACTTCATCATCACTTACGTGGTCGAGGAGGGGGAACGCTATACCTTCGGCGACGTCAAGGTCGACAGCCAGCTTAGGGACTTCGACAGCGACGCGATGAGCACGCAGCTGCCGATGAAGACCGGCGACTTCTACAACGCCAAGACGGTCGAGGACACGATCGAGCAGCTCACTGAGCTGGCCGGCCGCTACGGCTATGCCTTCGCCGACGTGCAGCCGCGCTACAACCGCGATCCCGACAACCTCAAGATGAACATCACCTTCGTGCTACGCGAGGCGCCGCGCGTCTATGTCGAGCGGGTCGACATCAATGGCAACACGCTCACCCAGGACAAGGTGATCCGCCGCGAGTTCCGGCTCGCCGAGGGCGATGCCTTCAACAGCCTCGCGGTGCAGCGCACTACCGCGCGCATCAACTCGCTCGCCTATTTCCAGGAGAACTTCGAGGTCACCCAGACCGAGGGCAGCGCGCCCGACCGGATCATCCTCGAAGCCAATATCGAGGAGCGCCCGACCGGCGAGCTCCAGTTCTCGGCCGGTTTCTCCTCGATCGAGCAGTTCATCCTTGCAGGCAGCATCCGTCAGCGCAATTTCCGCGGGCGCGGCCAGACCATCGGGCTCAGCATCAACTATTCGCAGTTCTCGCGTTCGGCGCAGGTGAGCTTTTCCGATCCTTACATCTTCGATCGCAACATCTCCGGCGGGATCGACATCTACAGGCGCGATTTCAACAGCTTCAACTTCAGGGGCAACAATCGCCAGACGACCTTCGAGCAGGCGACGACCGGCTTCTCGATGCGTGCGGGCGTGCCGCTCACGGAATACATGTCGCTGGTTGGCAGCTACACGCTCAACTACGACGACGTGTCGCTCGACGAGAATCAGTTCTTCTCCGATCTCAACGGCGACGGCACGCGCGAGTGCGATCCGCTGCGCGCGGGACGTTTCCTGTGCGATTCGCTCGGAAAGCGGCTTAGCTCGATCATCGGGCTCAGCCTCAACTACAACTCGCTCAACTCGCGCATCCGGCCGACCCGCGGGCGGACCGTCACGGTGAGCGGCGAGTTCGCCGGGCTCGGTGGCGACGTGCGCTATGCCCGCTTCCGCGGCCGTGCACAGCAGTTCTGGAACGTCGGCAATTCGGGCTTCATCTTCTCGATCCTGGCCGAGGGCGGAACGATCATCCCGCTGCGCGAGCGCAACGAGCCCGGCGTCGATGACGTGTTCCTGACCGACCGCTTCTTCCTCGGCGAACCCCAGATCCGCGGCTTCGCGATCCGCGGCGTCGGCCCGCGCATCCTGACCCAGCAGTCGGTGCTCGACGAGTTCGGCCGGCCCGATCTCGACGAGGACGGGAACATCATCTACGTCACCCAGCGAAACCAGGTGCGCGACGACGCGATCGGCGGTCGCAATTACTACCTCGGCCGCGCCGAACTCGAGATTCCGCTCGGCACGGGCGCGCGCGAACTGGGCCTGAGACCCTCGATCTGGGCCGACGTCGGGGCGCTGTGGGGCGTGGAGGCGCCGATCCTCACCGTCAATCCCGCCGGCAACCCGGTGGTGAACGAGCAGGGCCAGCCACTCTTCCAGATCCCCAACACCAACACCACGACGACCAGCCCGAACCAGCCCGATGGCACCCCCAACATCCGGCTCGTGCAGTCCGGCACCAACATTCGCGAGCTGTTCCTCGGCGATTCGCCGAGCCCGCGCGTGACGGCCGGCATCGGGGTCAATTGGAACTCGCCCTTCGGACCTTTCCGCATCGACTTCGCCCAGACCATCCGCAAGGTCGAAGGCGACGACGAGCGCACCTTCACCTTCAACGTAGGAACCCAATTCTGATGACACGTCTTGCCAAGCTTCTCGCGTCCGCCGGCCTTGCGCTGGCCGCAACGGTCGCCGTGCCGGCGACCGCGCAGGTCGAAGGCCGGATCGCCACGGTCGATATCCCCCGCACGATCATCGGCACCACCGCTTTCCAGACTGCCTACGAGCAGGTCAACACCACCTATGCCCAGCAGAACGAGCTGCGCCGCACCAAGGCGCAGGAGCGCCAGACCCTGCTGCAGACCTTCGACACCAATGGCGACAAGCAGGTCAATGATGCCGAGCTCGCCGCCAAGCAGAAGTCGGCCGACTTCACCAAGCTCCAGACGCTAGAGCAGGAAATCCAAGGCCTCAACAACCAGATCGACGGCGCTCGCGTGTTCGCGGTCGAGCAGATCATCCAGCAGTACTCCGCCGCGCTTCAGGAAGTGACGACCCGGCAGCAGATCAAGCTGGTGATCGATCCCGCCTCGCTGCTGTTCGCCCCGCCCGAAGCCGACATCACCCAGCAGGTGACCACTGCGCTCAACGCCAAGGTGCCATCGGTCGGCGTGGTCCCGCCCTCGGGCTGGCAGCCGAGCCGCGAGGGCGTGCAGGTCTACCAGGAAATCCAGCAACGCCTCGCCATTGCCGCGCAAATCCAGCAGCAGCAGGCCGCGCAGCAGCAGCAGGGCGACACCGCCGCCCCGGCGGGCCGCTGAGACGGGCGGAGACACGGCGATGAACGCAGCGGGAAGCGCGCCGGCAGAGGCGCTGGATTACGACGTCGTCAAGATCCTCAAGGCCCTGCCGCACCGTTACCCGCTGCTACTGGTCGACCGCGTGAAGGCGATGACGCTCGGCGAGCGCATTCACGCGGTCAAGGCCGTGAGCATGAACGAGCAGTTCTTCCAGGGCCACTTCCCGGGCGCGCCGATCATGCCCGGCGTGCTCCAGATCGAGGCGCTGGCGCAGGCCGCGGGCATCCTCGGGATCGAGACGATGGAACTGGCCGGGACGGGCAAGCTCGTTATTTTTATGGGGATAGAGAACGCCAAGTTCCGCGCCCCCGTCACCCCCGGCTGCCTGCTCGATCTCCACGTCGAGTTCACCCAGAAGCGATCCCGCGTCTATAAGTTCAAGGGGGTCGCGAGTGTCGAAGGCAAGACCAGTTGCGAGGTCGAGTTCACCGCGATGATGACCGACGCGCTTTGAGCTGCGCGGGGGCCCATCCGGGCCTGCGTCCTCGGTGCGTTGCGGGCCCATGCAAGCCCGGGCACCTGCGGCTCGGCCGCTTGGCCTCTCGGTCGCTGTACGACCGATGATCTGGTCGACTTCCGAGGTTGCATTCTCTCGCGTCGCCCACTAAGGGGCGCGCTTCCCGTTTCATAGCTGTGCCGGTCGGAACCGGCGCAATGCTGCCGAAGGAATAGCGTCATGAAGGCCGAAGGGCACCCCGAATATCACATGATCACGGTCAAGATGACCGATGGCACCGAATTCCAGACCCGTTCGACCTGGGGCAAGGAAGGCGACGTGCTCGCGCTCGATATCGATCCGCTGAGCCACCCCGCTTGGACCGGCGGCCGTCAGCAGGTTGCCGAAGGTGGCCGCGTGGCCGCGTTCAACAAGCGCTTCGGCGGGCTTTCCCTCAAGAAGTAAGGCGCGCCAAAAGCTTCGCGGGCCTCGGCCCGCAACGAGGAAGGCGGCCCGACGGGGTCGCCTTTTTCGTTGGCGTGGGGCCGGTTTCACCCCTGCCAGGGCCGCTCGCGGTACCACTTCGTGATGACGTATTTGACGCCCTTCCTCACCTTCATGCCGTGGTGGAGCGTCGCGTGGTTGACGGCTCCATCAGGCAGCCGGTTGTTCCAGCACAGGAGCTTTCCCGCTTCTGGCTGGAAGGTCTTGTCGAGCACCTTGAACCGCGTCGCACCGCCTGCTGCAACATCGTTGAGATAGACCATGAAGGTCCAGGTGCGGTTGCCTGACAGGGCGCAGAACTTCTGGTAGTCTCGGCCCCCCGGCGCGAAGAAATCGGTGTGGGCCTTGAACTCCTGCCCCTCGGCATAGCGCTGGCCTTGCAAGGGTTCGCCATGGGCCGGGTCGAGTCCCGAGACCGCGGTCAGCATGGCCTCGATGCGCTCCACCGCAGGAAGATGCGCGGCCAGATCGCAGGTCTCGCTGGTGCGGAAATAGGCATCGCCGTTGTCGTCGGCGATGGTCGAAGGGCGGCGGTCGGCGTCGATCAGCGCGATCAACTCGCCTGCGAGGTCCGGCGCTACGAATCGCCGGCACTGGAATAGCTCGGCCCTGGAGGTGGGCACTCGCTGCACCCCGGTGCGCGCGCCGAGTCTCGCGGCAATGGAATCGGTGAGGGTGGTCATGGCACGCCGAGGATAGATACCGGACATGACCTCGCAATGTCCCGGCGGAGTTGAAACAAAGTTGCGCGAAGCTGCGCGTCAGGCAGTTTTCACTTCCCTTCGACAGAGCTTTGTGCAAGAGGCGCGCCTCCCTCCTCGGCACACTTGACGGTGCCTTGGCCTTGCGTCAACCGCAGCGCTTCGCGCAAGGGCAGCGGCGGCCGGATCGGTGGTCTGCAGGCAGGGGCGTGTGGCGATCATAGCTCAGCTGGTTAGAGCGCCGGTTTGTGGTACCGGAGGTCACGGGTTCGAACCCCGTTGGTCGCCCCATCATCCCCTCGTCCCCAGGCGTCCCGCGCGACAGGGGAGACGACATGACCGCATTCTGGGCCGAGCCCGATTTCGACGCGCATGAACTCGTGACGCTGGTCCATGACCGGGCGAGCGGGCTGACGGCAATCATTGCGGTGCATTCCACCCACCTCGGGCCCTCGGCCGGGGGGACCCGCTTCTGGCACTATGCGGACCCGGCCCACGCGATGCGCGATGCGCTGCGCTTGTCCCGGGGCATGAGCTACAAGAACGCCATGGCCGGCCTTCCGATGGGCGGCGGCAAGGCGGTGATCCTCGCCGACCCCGCGCGCACGAAGACCCCCGCGATGCTCGCCGCCTTCGGCGATGCGGTCGAGGCGCTCGGCGGGCGCTATGTCACCGCCGAGGATGTCGGCATAACCGAGGCGGACATGGTCGCGGTCGCCCAGCGCACCGCGCACGTTTCGGGCCTGCCGGTGGAGGGCGCGGGCAGCGCGGGCGGCGATCCGGGGCCGTTCACCGCCTACGGCATCTATCTCGGTATCAAGGCGGCCGCGGCGCACAAGCTCGGCAAGGAGAGCCTTGCCGGCGTGCACGTCGCGGTGCAGGGCACCGGCAGCGTCGGCGGCGGGGTGGCCCGCCTGCTCGCACGGGACGGGGCGAAGCTGACGCTCGCCGATGTCAATACCGATCGCGCGGGGGTGCTGGCGCAGCAACTCGGCGCGGCGCTGGTCCCGAGCGAGGCGATCATGGCGACGCCCTGCGACGTGTTCAGCCCCAACGCGCTGGGCGCGATCCTCGACGACGCGGGGATCGCCGCGCTCGACTGCGCCATCGTGGCGGGCGGCGCGAACAACCAGCTCGCCCGCCCCGAGCACGGCACGGCACTGGCGGCGCGCGGCATCCTTTATGCGCCCGACTACGTGATCAACGCCGGCGGGATCATCTCGGTCGCCACCGAATATCTCGCGCGCCGCGACGCGCGCGCCGCCGGTGTCGTCGAGGTCAACGCGCGGATCGAACAGATCCCCGGGCGGCTCGAGTCGATCTGGCAGGAAAGCGCGCGCGCGGGACTCTCGTCCGACGTGGTCGCCGACCGGATGGCGCAGCAGCTGATCGGGCGGGGCTGATCGCGCGCTGCGGCTTGGGGGCGGGGGCGGGAACTATTCGCCCAAGGCACCATTTGCTCTCTTGTCGGGAACGGGTGTAAGACTACAAGCCCGGCAGACGCGACATATCATGCACATTTACGCTAACCCCGCCCGATTCCTGTCGCTGGCCAGATGGCTGATGCCGGTCCTGTTCTGGACCGGGCTGGTGCTGTCGCTCGGCGCCGTGGCTTGGGGCCTGTTCGTCGTCCCGCCCGACCGGCTGATGGGAGAGACAGTGCGCATTCTCTTCATCCACGTCCCTGCCGCCTGGCTCGGCATGGGGGGCTGGGCAGGGATCGCGATTTCCTCGGCCATGCTGCTGATCTGGAAGCACCCGCTCGCCGCCGTAGCCGCCCGCGCCATCGCGGTGCCCGGCATGGTGTTCTGCGCGATCTGTCTCGCGACCGGATCGATCTGGGGCCGCCCGACCTGGGGCACTTGGTGGGAATGGGACGGCAGGCTCACCTCGATGCTGGTGCTGCTGTTCCTCTATGCCGGCTATATTGCGCTGACCGAGGCGGCCAGCCGCGAGGGCGGTTCGAACCGGATCGCGGCGATCTTCGGGATGGTCGGTGCGATCAACGTGCCGATCATCAACCGTTCGGTGGTTTGGTGGAACTCGCTCCACCAGCCGCCCAGCATCACCGCCGGCAAGAGCGCGATCGAGCCGACCTTCCTCGTGCCGCTGCTCGTCGCGGTGCTCGGCTTCTCGCTGCTGTTCGCGGCCATCGTGCTGATGCGGATGCGCGCGCTGATCGCCGAGAGCCAGGTCGAGGCCCGCCTGCGACGCCGGGCGCTCGATGACGACGTGCCGCTCGGCGTGGCTGCGGCGCTGGAGCGGGCCTGATGCGGGAGGACTTGAACCAATGGGATTTCGTGATGCTCGCCTACGGGGTGGGCGGCATCGCGCTGGCACTGCTGATCGTCTGGGCATGGCGTTCGATGCGCAGCGCAGAGGCGCGGCGCGATGCGACGCGGCGGCGCTGACCTAGGGACGGGATCATGAAGGCCAAGCATCAACGTCTGATCCTCGTGATCATCGCTCTCGTCGCGATTGTCGGCGCGGGGCTGCTGGCTGCATGGTCGCTGCGCAACCAGGCGAATTATTTCTACCTCCCCGAACAGATGGCCGCAGAGCCGCCCGAAGTCGGCCAGGCGGTGCGCCTCGGCGGGATGGTCGAGAAGGGCTCGCTCGTCACCGAGGCCGATGGGGTGACAGTGAATTTCAAGGTCACCGGCAACACTGCCGATGCTATTCCCGTGCGCTACAGCGGCATCCTGCCCGACCTCTTCGTGGAAGGCTCGGGCGTGGTGGCCGAGGGCAGCCTGGGCGCGGACGGGGTGTTCATCGCGACCAATCTCCTCGCCAAGCATGACGAGAACTACGTGCCGCGCGAGCTCGAGGGCATGGGGACGCAGCAGGCCGCCAAGGTCGCCGCCGAGACCACGGTCGGGCTGCAGTGACGGCTACGCGAAGGACGAAACGATGATCGCCGAAATCGGATTGGCCGCCATGTGGCTCGCCGCGGCGCTGGCGGTGCTGCAGATGATCTCGGGCGCCTTTGCGTTGCGGAGTGCGGAGGGCGAGGTCAATCCGCTCGCGATCTACGCGCGCCCCGCCGCGATCGTGCAGGCCTTCCTCGCTGTGCTGGCCTTCGCCTTGCTGCTGTGGGCCTTCGCGATCACCGACCTGTCGATCAAGCTCGTCGCCAGCAACTCGCACTCGATGAAGCCGCTTCTTTACAAGCTCACCGGCACCTGGGGGAATCACGAAGGCTCGATGCTGCTGTGGGTCGGCGTGCTGGCGCTGTCGGGAGGCCTGCTCGCCGGTTTCGAGAAGCGCCTGCCGGAGCGCACCATGGGGGCGACGCTCGCCGTGCAGGGCTTCGTGGCGCTGGGCTTCTATGCCTTTCTCCTGATCTCATCGAACCCCTTCGAGCGTTTGCCGGTGCCCGCAGCCGAGGGGACCGGGCTCAACCCGCTGCTCCAGGACATAGGCCTCGCGATCCATCCGCCTACGCTCTATGCGGGCTATGTCGGGCTGTCGGTCGCCTTCAGCCTCGCGATGGGCGCGCTCCTGACCCGTGAGGTCAACCCCGCCTTCGCCCGGGTGCTGCGCCCGTGGGTGCTGGGGGCATGGGTGCTCTTGACCTTCGGGATCACCGCGGGCTCCTACTGGGCCTATTACGAGCTCGGCTGGGGCGGCTGGTGGTTCTGGGACCCGGTAGAGAACGCCTCGCTGATGCCCTGGCTCGCGGCCACGGCTCTGATGCATTCGGTGAGTGTGCTCGCTGCGCGCGATGCCTTGCGGACCTGGACGATCATGCTCGGGGTGCTCGCCTTCTCGATGTCGATGCTCGGCACCTTCCTGGTGCGTTCGGGGATCATCACCAGCGTCCATGCCTTCGCGGTGGACCCCGAGCGCGGGACCTTCATCCTCGCGCTGTTCGGGCTTTACGTCGGCGGGGCTTTCACGATCTTCGCCCTGCGTGCCGGCGCCGTGGCCGAGGGCAAGCGTTTCGCCGCGACGAGCCGCGAGGGCGCGCTGGTGTTCAACAACGTGATGCTCTCGGCGATCCTCGCGATCGTGCTGCTCGGCACGCTCTACCCCGTGCTGACGGAGGCCTTCGACGTGCGGGTCAGCGTGGGGCCGCCCTATTTCAACCCGGCCTCGGCGATCTTCGCGGTGCCGATGCTGTTGGTGATGGCGGTTGGCCCACTGCTGCGCTGGAAGAGCGACAAGCCGGCGCGGCTGCAGCTTGAACTCGCGCTGATCGCGGCGCTGGTGATCGGGGTCATCGCGCTGGTCAGCTTCTTTGGCCGCTTCCCCCTGCTCCCGTTGCTGGGGCTCGGCTTGGCGGCGGCGCTCGGGGTGGCGGCTTTCCTGCCCCTGCGCGGCCGCAAGTTCGCCCGCGTGCCGGTGGCGACCTGGGGCATGGTGATCGCCCATTTCGGAGTTGCAGTGGCGCTGTTCGGCATGGCGAGCGAGGGCGCCTTCAGCAAGGAACGTCTCGCCGCCGTTGCCCCCGGCGGCACCGAGCAGGTCGGCGATTTCAGCTTCACCCTCGAACGCGTGACCCCGGTCGCCGGACCCAACTGGACCGCCATCGAAGCGCGCCTCGCGGTCAGCCGCGACGGCGGGGAGCCGGTGATCCTCACGCCCCAGGCGCGCGCCTTCTGGTCGCCCCCGCAGGCGACCAGCGAGAGCGCGCTGCTGACCCGCTGGGACGGGCAACTCTACGCGGTGATCGGCGACCAGGCGGCGGACGGGCGCTGGCAGATTCGGGTGTGGTGGAAGCCCTTCGTCACCTTCATCTGGTATGGCGGCCTGCTGATCGCGCTGGGCGGCGTGCTCGCCATCGCCGGTCGGGTGCAGGTCGACGTGCGGCGCCGCAAGGCCACCGCCGAGGGCGCGGTGCGCCGCGCCGATCTGGGCGTGCTCGCTGGCCCCGCTCCTGTTCCGGCGGAATAGCGCCGCCATGACCTCGCGCCTCTACCTCTGGGTGCCGCTCGCCCTGTTCGCCTTTGTCGCGGGGCTTGCCGCCTATATGCTCACTCAGGAGAAGGACCAGTTCGTCGAGAGCACGATGATTGGCGAGCCGTTGCCCGCCTTCGCGCTCAAGCCGGCCTTCGCGGGCCTGCCGGGCGCGTCGAAGGCCGACTTCACCGGCGGCAAGCCGCGCCTGCTCAATATCTGGGCAAGCTGGTGCCTCCCCTGCATCGCCGAGGCGCCGCAACTCGAGGCGCTGCAAGCCCAGGGTGCCGAAATTATCGGCATTGCGATCCGCGACCGGCCCGAGGACGTTGCAGCTTTTCTAGGCCGCCACGGCAACCCCTATGCGCGCATCGGCAGCGACCCGATCTCCGAGGTGCAGCTGGCGATCGGCTCCTCCGGCGTGCCCGAGACCTTCGTGATCGATGCCGAGGGCGTGATACGCTACCAGCATATCGGCGACATCCGCGAAAGCGATGTGCCCAAGCTGCTCGCCGAACTGGAGAAGGCCCGATGATCCGCGCCATGCTCGCGCTGCTGCTGGCGCTGCTCGCCTGTCCGGTGGCGGCGCAAGACACCATGCCGCCCGCGCCCTACGCTTACACCCAGCTCGACGACCCTGCGCTCGAGGCCGAGGCGACCGCGCTGATGCACACCCTGCGCTGTCTCAAGTGCCAGTCGCAGTCGATCGCCGATTCCGACGCGCCGATGGCCGGCGACATGCGCCATCAGGTGAGGAGCCGCATCCTCGCGGGCGAAAGCCCCGGCGAGATCCGCGCCTGGTTGATCGCGCGCTACGGCGACTACGTCAGTTACGAGCCCACCGTCAGCGCCACCACCTGGCCGCTCTTCGCGGTGCCGGTGCTGGTCATCCTGGTGGTCGCGGGCGTGCTGCTGCGGCGGCTCGGCAAGCGTCGTGCGGCGGCGGAAGACGCACTGTGAGCCTGGCGGCCACATGGCTCGCCGTGCTCGCGCTGGCGCTTGCCGCCTTTGCCTTTGCGGTGCTGCGCCTGAAGCTCCCGCGCGAGGGTCTGACGCTGTTCGGTGCGGCGCTGGTGTTCGGCCTTACGGGCTATGCCTGGCAGGGATCGCCCGGTCAGCCTTCCGCGCCCAAGGCCGCGGCCGCCGAGACCGGCGGGCAGGGCGAAGAGATGGTCGAGGGCCGCACCGCGCTGTTCGAGCGGACCACGCCGCGTCCCAACTATCTCGTCACCTCCGATGCCTTCGCCCGGCGCGGCATGTTCGCCGATGCCGCCGCGCTGCTCCAGAAGGGCCTTGCCGACAACCCCCGCGACCAGGAGAGCTGGCTCGCGCTCGCGCTCGCGCTGGTCGGCCATGCCGACGGCTTCGTCACGCCCGCGGCGCTCCAGGCCTTCGACCGGGCCCGGGCGATCGATCCGGCCAATCCGGGCGCGGAGTACTACCTCGGCAATGCCTATCTCCAGAGCGGCGAGGTGGTGGCCGCGCGCAATGTGTGGGCGGCCCTGCTCGAGCGCACCCCGCCGGATGCCCCGTGGCGTGAAGGCCTTGCGGCGCGGGTCGCCGGGCTCGACGAGATGATCGCGCGCGCGCCGATGCTCCAGGGACAGTGAGGCCTCGCGTGTCCGCCGCGTGTCAGCGAGCGGCGAAGTGTTGCAGGTGCGAAGCGTGAGTGCTACGCGCCCGCGCCTCGGAGACGGGATTCGTCCGGACTCCATGGGCAGTACCGGGGGGACACGGGAAATCCGATTGCTATGAGCACGACAGCAGCATCCGCCGATCCGGTCGCACCGCAGCAGCACGGTCATGCGCACGGCCACAAGGCCTCGACCGCGGCCCTCGCGGTCGGCGCGGTGGGCGTGGTGTTCGGCGATATCGGCACCAGCCCGCTCTACGCCTTCCGCGAGACCTTCGCCTCGCATCAGGGCGCCCCCGGCATCTCACCCGACGCGGCGCATATCCACGGGGTGCTGAGCCTCGTGTTCTGGTCGATGATGATGGTGGTGACGGTCAAGTATGTCCTCACCATCATGCGCGCCGACAACCGTGGCGAGGGCGGGAGCCTGGCGCTGCTGGCGCTGATCAAGCGCACCTCGGACCAGGCGGGCTGGACCGGACCGCTCATCCTGCTCGGCGTGTTCGCGACCGCGCTGTTCTACGGCGACAGCATGATCACGCCCGCCATCTCGGTGCTCTCGGCGACCGAGGGCCTCCAATATATCGTCCCGGGCTTCAAGCCTTGGATCGTGCCGACGGCGGTCGCGATCCTGTTTGGACTGTTCGCGATCCAGTCGCGCGGCACTGACCGGGTCGGCAAGCTGTTCGGCCCGGTGATGCTCACCTATTTCGCAATGCTTGCGACGCTCGGCGTCATGCACCTCACCGCAAACCCGGCGATCATCCTCGAGACGATCAATCCGCTGAACGCCCTCAACTTCTTCAGGACCGACGGGTTCGTCGCCTTCGTCGCGCTGGGCAGCGTGGTGCTGGCGGTGACGGGGGCGGAGGCGCTCTATGCGGACATGGGGCATTTCGGCCGAAAGCCGATCGGGCTGTCGTGGCTGACCTTCGTGTTCCCGGCGCTGATGCTCAACTACATGGGGCAGGGTGCGCTGATCCTGTCGCAGACCTCGCCCGCCGCCGCCGCCGCGCTCATCAAGGACCCCTTCTTCCTGATGATCCCCGATCTGGTGCGCGTGCCGGTCATCATCCTCGCGCTGCTCGCCACGATCATCGCCAGCCAGGCGGTGATCTCGGGCGCCTTCAGCCTCACCCAGCAGGCGATCCAGCTCGGCTTCATCCCCCGCATGGAGATCCGCCACACCAGCGCATCGGCGGCGGGACAGATCTATATCCCGACCATCAACTGGGGCCTGATGGTGATGGTGATCCTGCTGGTGCTGTTCTTCCAGTCCTCGACCAACCTTGCTGCGGCCTACGGGATCGCGGTGACGGGGGCCATGTTCATCGACACCCTGCTGCTCGCCGCGGTGCTTTTCGCGCTGTGGCGCTGGCCGGTGTGGAAGGCCCTCCCGCTGGTGGCGGTGTTCCTGATCGTCGACATCGCCTATTTCGGTGCGAACCTGATCAAGGTGCCGCAGGGCGGGTGGGTGCCGCTGATGATCGGCTTCGTGATCTTCACCCTGCTCACCACCTGGTCGCGCGGGCGCGAACTGATGCGCGCGAGCATGGCCGAAGGCTCGCTCCCCATCGAAATCTTCGCCAAGAGCGCGCAGAATTCCGCCACCCGCGTGCCCGGCACGGCGATCTTCATGGCCTCGAGCAATGTCGGCGTGCCCTCGGCGCTGCTCCACAACATCAAGCACAACAAGGTGCTCCACGAACGCGTGCTGATCCTCACCGTGGCCGTGCAGGACGTGCCCTATGTCGAGGAGCGCGAGCGGTTCGGCTGCAAGACGCTGGGCAACGGCTTTTACCGGGTGACGATCAATTGCGGCTTCCTTGAGGAGACCGACGTCCCCAAGCTGCTCGGCTCGCTAGACCTGTGCGACGGCAAGTTCGACATGATGAACACGAGCTTCTTCCTTTCCCGCCAGACGCTGCTCGCCTCGTCCAAGCCCGGGATGGCGATCTGGCGCGAGAAGCTGTTCGCCTGGATGCTGCGCAATGCGTCGACCGCGATGGCCTTCTTCCGCCTGCCCACCAACCGGGTGGTCGAGCTGGGCAGCCAGGTGGAGATCTAGCTCCCCGTCGGCGGCTCGTCCTTGAGCACCTCGTCCCGGTCCTCGAAACTGAGGCCATGCTTCAACAGCATCGGGATCTGACTGAAGGTGAACAGGAAGGTCAGCGGCAGGAACACCCAGAACTTCGCCCACAGCCAGCCCTCGAAGCTCATCTGCGCACGCAGGACCTCGTTGAGGATGGCCAGCGCGAGGAAGAACACGCCCCAGTTGCGCGACAGCTTGAGCCAGCCTTCGTCCGACAGTCCCTCGAAGGCGGCTTCGAGCAGGACCTTGAGCAGCGCCTTGCCGATGATGAAGCCGGCAAGCAGCGCGACGCCGAAGCTCGCGTAGATGATCGTCGGCTTCAATTGCACGAAGGTCGGATCGCCGAAGAAGATGGTGAGGCTTCCGAAGCCCACGATCAGCGCGGTCGAGAACCACAGCATCGGCGACACCTTGCCGAGCCGCCACTTCGATACCAGCAGCGCGGCGACCGCGGCGACCATGAAGGCGCCGGTGCCGGCAATGATCGCGGCGATCTCCCCCACCGGGCCCGGCTCGTCGGGGGCCTGCCAGCGATAGACGCCGAGGAACACCAGCAGCGGGCCGTAGTCGACCGCGACGTTGAGCCACGAGGCGGCGGCCTTGCGCCCCTCGTCCGTTCGCCCTGAGCCTGTCGAAGGGCCGTTCTTCTCTTCCAATGTGATGCTCCAAGAAAAGTGCAGCCCTTCGACAAGCTCGGGGCGAACGGAAGGCGGGAAAGAACTAGGCCACCCCCGCAATCACCCGCGCCACGAGGTCGGGGTCGAAGGGGCGCAGGTCCTCGATCTTCTCGCCGACGCCGATAGCGTGGATGGGGAGCCCATACTGCTCGGCGGCCGCGACCAGCACGCCGCCGCGCGCCGTGCCGTCGAGCTTGGTCATGATGAGGCCGGTCACACCCGCGACCTCCTTGAAGACATCGATCTGCGAGAGCGCGTTCTGGCCGTTGGTGGCATCGAGCACCAGCACCACGTCGTGCGGCGCCTCGGGGTTGAGGCGGCCGAGCACGCGGCGAATCTTGGCAAGCTCCTCCATCAGCTCGCGCTTGTTCTGGAGGCGCCCGGCGGTGTCGACGATCAGCGCGTCGATCCCGGTGTCGGTGGCCTGCTTGACGGCGTCGAACACGATCGCTGCCGGATCGCCGCCCTCGGGCCCGCGCACCAGATCGACGCCGATCCGGCCCGCCCAGGTCGCCAGTTGCCCGATCGCCGCGGCGCGGAACGTGTCGCCCGCCGCCAGCAGCACGCCGTAATCGTCCTCCTGGAAGAGATGCGCGAGCTTGGCGATGGTGGTGGTCTTGCCCGAGCCGTTGACCCCGATCACCAGGATCACCTGCGGGCGGGGGAAGGCGGTGATCTCGAGCGGCCGCGCCACCGGGCGCAGGATTGCGGCGATCTCCTCCGCCACCGCCTCGCGCAGCTGCCGGGTGGTGATCTCGAGCCCGAAACGCTTGTCCGACAGGCGCGCCCGGATGCGGGCGGCGGCGGCGGGGCCGAGGTCGGACATGATCAGCGCATCCTCGACCTCGTCGAGCGTCGCATCGTCGAGCTTCGCGGTCCCCCCGCTGCCGGGCAGGTTGGCGGTCAGCCGCTCGGAGGTCTTGGCGAAGCCGCCGAACAGGCGCTGCGTCCAGCTGGTCTCGCTCATGTCAGAAGGCCTTCCTCGATCCCGCGGATGGTGATGGGCATGACCTCTCCAGGCACGGCGGCGGGGGGGAGGGCGACGCGGGCGTAATTGGGGGCATAGCCCGTGCCGTCGCGCTCGGCGAGCACCGGGAGCGTTTCGCCCACGAGGCCCGAAAGCCAGACGGCGCGGCGGCGGGCGGCACGCTCGCGCAGGGCGGCGGCGCGGGCCTTCACGATGCCCCGCGGGGCCTGCGGCATCCGCGCGGCGGGCGTGCCGGGGCGGGGCGAGAAAGGAAAGACGTGGGCGTGGACGATCCCGAGCGCGTCGATAATCGCGAGGTTCTCGGCATGGTGCGCCTCCGTCTCGGTGGGGAAGCCCGCGATCAGGTCGGCCCCCACCGCCAGCTCGGGGCGCTGCGCCTTGAGCCGCGCGACGAGGTCCACCGCGTCGGCCCGGCGGTGTCGGCGCTTCATCCGCTTGAGGATCAGATCCGCCCCATGCTGGAGCGAGAGGTGGAGGTGCGGCATGACCCGCGGCTCGTGCGCGAGCAGGTCGAACAGCAGCGGGTCGATCTCCGCACCGTCAATGGAGGACAGGCGTAGGCGACTTAGTTCGCTTAGTTCATACAGGATGGCATGAACGAGGGTGCCTAGGCGCGGCGATCCGGCAAGATCCTGTCCCCAACTTGTCAGATCGACACCGGTAAGGACAATTTCCTTAGCCCCTGCGGCAAGGTGATTTCCCACTTGCTGTAGGACTTCGCCGACCGTCAACGAACGGCTGGCCCCGCGCCCCTGAGGGATGACGCAGAAGGTGCAGGCGTGGTCGCAGCCGTTCTGCACGGCGATGAACGCGCGGGTTCGGGCGGGGGGCAGGGGGGGCGCCTCGGCGGGCACGTTCCACGCGCGCGGGTCGAGCTTCGCCGCGTTCGCCACCAGCGCATCGACCTCCGCCATCGCGCCAAGCTCCGCCCGGTCGATCTCCGCCGCGCAGCCCGTCACCACGAGCCGCGCCGAAGGATGCGCGGCCCGCGCGCGACGGATCGCCTGGCGGGTCTGACGCAGCGCCTCGCCCGTCACCGCGCAGGAATTGACCACCACCAGATCCCGCTCGCCCGCCAGCATCGCGCGCATCGCCTCGCTCTCCGCGATATTCATGCGGCAGCCGAGCGAGAAGATGTGCGGCGCGCTCACGCCCCGTCCCCGACGGCGAAGTCGCTCCAGCGGAAGGTGCCGCGAAAGCTCTCGGCGGCAGGGCCGCTCATCAGCATCGTGCCGCCCGGCTCCCAGGCGATGGCAAGGTCGCCGCCGGGCAGGCTCACCCGCACCGGACTGCGCACCAGCCCGCGCCGGATCGCCGCGACCGCGGTGGCGCAGGCCCCGGTGCCGCAGGCGCGGGTCAGCCCCGCGCCGCGCTCCCACACCCTCAGCCGCAGGTGATCCGTCCCGGCGAGGCTCGCGACGTTGACGTTGACGCGCTCGGGAAACAGCGGGTCGTGCTCGATCAGCGGGCCGAGCCGCTCCAGATCGACCGCCCCGGCATCGGCGACGAAGAAGATCGCGTGCGGGTTGCCGACATTGACCGCCATCGGCGCGGCGAGGTCCTCCCAGCCGACCGGCATGGCGGCGGTGTCCATCGGGTAGGCGAGCGGGATCGCCTCCCAGTCGAAGCGCGGGCTCCCCATGTCGACCCGCGCGCCGGCCTCGAGCGGTTCGAGGGCGATCGGCCCGCCGCCCGTCTCGATGACCGCGGGCGCGCCGTGCAGCAGCGCCACCGCGCGCGCGGCATTGCCGCAAGCCTCGACCTCGCCGCCATCGGAATTGAAGATCCGCATCCGGAATGCCTGACTGTCGCTCGGTTCGAGCAGCACCAGCTGATCGAAGCCGATCCCCGTCCGCCGGTCGCCCAGCGCGCGCGCCACCCCGGGCGTCATCGCCGGCAGGGTCGCAGTGCGCGCGTCGAGCACGACGAAGTCGTTGCCGAGCCCGTGCATCTTGATGAAGGGGATTGCGTCCGTCACTGGGCACGCATCTATGCACGCGGGCACCCGGCGTCCAGCCCCGCCGGCGCGCGAATCAGGGCCGGGCGATGCGGTAGAGCGTCTGGGCATCCTCGCCGCCGGCCTGCGGCGTGGCCGGGGGATCGGCGGACAGGCCGGTCAGCCGGCCGGCAGCCTTGAGCCTCGCGCGCACGGCCTCGGCATCCTCGGGCTGGCCGTAGAAATAGCCCTGCGCCTTCAAACGCCCCATGCTGCGCAGCGCCGTCAGGATCTCCTCGTCCTCGACCCCTTCGGCTGTGAGCGGCAGATCGAGCCCGCGGCCGAGCGAGACGATCGCCTCGACGATCCGCGACCGGTCGCCCCCCTCGCGCAGTTCGCTGATGAAGCTGCGGTCGATCTTGATGCGGTCGAAGGGCAGGTTGCGCAGCTGCTCGAGGCTCGAATAGCCCGTGCCGAAATCGTCGAGGCTGATCCGCACGCCCTGGTTGCGCAGCGACATGATCAGCGAGCGGACGAGGCCGATGTTCTCGTGCAGGCAGCTTTCGGTGATCTCGATCTCGAGCCGCTGCGGCGGGAAGCCCGCGGCGACGAGGCGCTTGAGCAGGCGCTGCGCGAACCACGGGTCGCGCAGCTGCACCGGCGAGATGTTGATCGAGAGCGTCAGGCTCTCGTCCCATTCGCGCGCGTCGCGGAAAGCCTGCTCCATGAGCTTTTCGGACAGCTCGTTGATGAGCCCGATCTCCTCGGCGATCGGCACGAAGATGTCGGGGCTGACGAGGCCGAGCTGGGGCGAGCGCCAGCGCGCGAGCATCTCGAAGCCCACCAGCGCGCCGGTGTCGAGATCGACCTGCTGTTCGTAGTAGGGCACGAATTCGCCGTGGGCGAGACCGCGGCGGATGCCGGTCTCGATCTGGTTGCGGAACCTGAGTTCGCTTTCCATGGTCGGCTCGAACCAGAAGTAGCGGTTCCGACCCTGCTTCTTGGCGTGATAGAGCGCCATGTCGGCCCGCTGCATGAGCGCGCCGGCATCGACCACGAGGCCGATGGTGCCGTCCGTGTCGTGATCGGTGGCGAGCCCGATCGAGATGGTCAGCTCGATGGTCAGCTCGGGCAGGCGGAAGGGCTGGGCGACGCTTCCGAACAGGCGGATCACGAGATCGTCGACCCGGTCGTCGTGCCCGGCGGGATAGGCCATGACGAAGGCGAATTCGTCACCCCCCAGCCGCGCCAGCCGGGCCTCGCGCGGGAGCAGCGCGCGCAGTCGCTCGCAGAACATCACCAGCACCGCATCGCCCACGGGATGCCCATGCATGTCATTGATTTGTTTGAAGTTGTCGAGGTCGATCATGCAATAGGCAAGCGCCTCGCCGCGCTCCGCCGCGCGGGTGCGCAGGTCCTCGGTCGCCTCGATCATGCTGCGCCGGTTGAGGCAGTGGGTGAGCGGATCGGTCGCCGCCAGCAGCTGCGCACGCGCTTCTGCGCGGCGCCGCTCGGCGATCTCGCGGGTCAGTTCGCGGTAGCGCCGCCAGCCGAAGATGATGAGCGCGATGTTGAGCAGCAGCGCATTGGCGAGCAGCAGGTCGGGACGCGCGCCGTTGCCGATCAGCGCGTTCATCACCTGCGGGACGACCGAACCGCCCGTGCCCACCAGCATGATGATCGCAGCCGCCGCGATCCCGAGCGCGATGACGTCGCGCTCGGCGTTCTCGAGAGGGTTTTCTGGCTCGTGATCCGTCAAAACCGTTGCCCTGTCCGATAGGTGAGGCAGGGCGGCAGCCCTTCCGCCTGCACCCTTGTGCGATTCCTCGCAGATTGCGCTAAAGATCGGGTTAATTCCTGCGGCCATCGGAGCCCTGCGGAACAGGCTTGGCGAAGGCCGGGCGGGCGCGCTATCGGGGCGCCCTGTGCATCAGGGAGCGCGCCGCAGCATGGCCTATTGGCTGATGAAGTCCGAACCGTTCAAATACAGCTGGGACGATCTCGTCGCCGAGGGCGAGGGAACCTGGGACGGGGTGCGCAACTATCTGGCGCGCAACAACCTCCAGGCGATGCAAGTGGGGGACGAGGCGTTCTTCTACCACTCGCGCGAGGGGCTCGAGATCGTCGGCATCGCCGCGATCACCGTCACCGGGATCGGCGATCCCACTGACGAGACCGGCAAGTGGGCGGCGGTCAAGCTGAAGGCCAAGGAACGGTTCGCCCGGCCCGTCACCCTCGCCGCGATCAAGGCCGAGCCGAAGCTTGCCGACATGCAGCTTATCCGCCTCTCGCGCCTTTCGGTGAGCGCGGTGACGCCCGAGGAGTGGGCGCTTATCCGCGCGATGGGCGAGGGCTGATCCGCGTCTGCGGGTGGTGCGCCTGCAACCCTGCATGCGCGGGGGTCCGGCAGGAACCTCGTGCACCGCAGTCCGCGATCCGCCTCATGCACGACCCTATCCGTCCCGCCTTCCGGAACGATGTCCCCGGCCACCCATTGATCCGATGAAAGTCAATAATTCCATTGACTTAACACAGGAGGTCAACATGGGTGAATTCACCGACAAGCTCAAGGGCACCGTCAAGGAAGCGGTTGGCGAGGCCAAGCAGCAGTCGCGCGATCCCGCGACCCGCGCCGAGGGCCGGGCCGACAAGATCGACGGCAAGACCGACAAGCTCAAGGGTAGCATCAAGGGCGCGCTCGGCGACGATATCTGACGCTTTCCCGAGCGTCCCGAGAGGCCGCCTTCCCGATTCGGGGGAGGCGGCCGCTTTTTCGCCCGGCAGGCGCGTCAGGCGGTCGCCTTGGCGCGGGCCCTGAGGCCGCTGATCGTCGCGCCGCTCGCCGCGATCCGCTCGAGATCGGTGAGGGCGTGGATCAGGCGGATGCCGCTGCGGCCCTTTGCCTCGGCGAGCGCGGCGACGAACTGCGCAGTCGTCTCGGCACGCGCGCTCCACGCCCCGTAGGCCGCGCCCAGCGCCGCGAAGTCGGGATTGGCGAGCGCCGTCGCCGAGACCCGGCCCGGATATTCGCGCTCCTGATGCATCCGGATCGTGCCGTAGGCGCCGTTGTCGACCACCACCACGATGAAGCTGGCCCCGTATTGCGCGGCGGTGGCGAGTTCCTGCCCGTTCATCAGGAAGTCCCCGTCCCCGGCAACGGCCACCACGGTGCGTTCGGGAAAGCGCAGGGCGGCGGCGACCGCGGCCGGAACGCCGTAGCCCATCGCCCCGCAGGTCGGCGCGAGCTGGCCGGGATAGGCCGTGTATCGCCAGTAGCGGTGCCACCACCCGGCGAAATTGCCCGCGCCGTTGCAGATCATCGTGTCCGCCGGCAGGCTCTCGCGCATCGCGGCGACACAGGCGCCAAGGTCGATCGCCGCGTCGGAGGGTTGCGGGGTCGACCATGCGAGCCACTCGGCATGCGCCTCGGCGCCTGCGTCGAAGGGGATGATCTCGCCCGTGTCCCAGAGCGCGGCGCATTCAGCGAATTCGTCCACGGCGCAGCACAGGGCGAGGTCGGTGCGGTAGACCCGGCCGAGCTCCTCGGGATCGGGGTGGACATGGACGAGAAGCTGGCCCGGATGCTCAAGGCTCGGCACGGTGTAGCCGTCGGTGGTCGCCTCGCCCAGCCGCGCGCCCACGGCGACGACGAGGTCCGCCTGCCGGACCCGCTCGACCAGCTGGGGATTGGGGCCGTAGCCGAGGTTCCCGGCATAGACCGCGCTGTCGGGGGCGATCGCGTCCTGCCGGCGGAAGGCGGTCGCCACGGGCAGGCCGATGCGCTCTGCGAACTGCTGGAAATACTGGCGTGCCTTGGCGTTCCACCCCGCGCCGCCGATGATCGCGATGGGGCTCGCGGCATCGGCGATCATCGCGAAGAGCGCGCTCATCGCGTCAGGACACACCGCCTGCGCCGGGCGCACCGCGGCGGGTCGCGGGACGAGGGAGGCGGGCACGGTCTCGACCAGCATGTCCTCGGGCAGGGCGAGCACCACCGGCCCGGGCCGCCCGCCGATCGCCACCGCATAGGCGCGGGCGACATATTCGGGGATGCGCTCGGGCGCATCGATCCGGGCGGCCCACTTGCAGATGGGTCCGAAGAAGGCCGCAAAGTCGACCTCCTGGAAGCCCTCGCGCCCCTGCGCGGAGCGCGCGACGTCGCCCACGAAGAGGATCATCGGCTGCGAATCCTGGTGGGCGACGTGGACCCCGATCGAGGCGTTGGTGGCGCCCGGCCCGCGGGTGACGAAGGCGACGCCGGGCCGCCCCGTCATCGTGCCGTCGGCGCAGGCCATGAACGCGGCGCCGCCCTCCTGCCGGCAGGTGACGACGTCGATCTCGGGCCGTTCGGGCAGGGCGTCGAGCACGGCGAGGAAGCTTTCGCCGGGCACGGTGAAGATCCGATCGCACCCCTGGGTGGCGAGGCAATCGACCAGCAGGGCGGCCGCGCTGCGGGTGGAATCGGGCATGGAACGTCACTCCCCTCTATGTGCCCCGCGGCCCTAGCGCCGCGGCTCACCGGGTGCAAATCCGCCTGCCCGTCGCCAAGCCCGGCACGACCTGTCCCAAGCTGTGACGATCTTGCCGCAAACGGTTTCCAATAGTTAAGATTTCCCTAACACTGATCCTCCCCGCCACGTGGAGAGTCGCAAGATGCGCCGCAGCCTGGTCCTCACCGACGAGACCGCCCGTCACCGGTTCCGGGCAAGCCTGCCGCCGCACGTCAAGCGCGACCTGATCCCGATCCCGGCCGAGGTGTTGTGGCGGCTGACGCTCGAGGACGTGCGCGGGGTCGCCAGCACCTATGCGGCGCTGACGCTCGCGATCTTCGCGTTCATCGTCTGAGGTCGCCTTCCATGTCCGACAAGGTCAAGGGCCCGGCGTCCTACTTCCCCTCGATCGAGCAGAAGTACGGCCGACCGGTGGGGCATTGGCAGGCGATGGTTCGGGCCGCCCTGCCTGCAAAGCACATGGAACTCGTGGCGCTCCTCAAAGCGCAGGGTCTTGGGCATGGCCACGCCAACGCCATCGTGGCGCATACACTCGCCGAGGACGCGAAGGGCTAGGCCGGTTCCGGCAGCCGGAGCGCCTCGGTCGCGTGGAGCTTGCGCGCGAGCTGCGCCGAGAAGACGCACAGCACGAGGCTCAGCAGCAGCTGCTCCTCGAGCGGGATGCCTAGGAAGCCGAGTGCCCCCGCGATCCCGGCGCCGACCACCATGAACACCGATGAGACGAAGTTGTTCGCCGCGACGGAGCGCGACGCCTCGGACTTCTCCACCCGCGTCGTCAGGAAGGCGTAGAGCGGCACCACGAAGATGCCGCCCGCCACCGCGATCAGCAACAGGTTGGCGATCAGCACCAGCGCGAGCGGCTGGGCGAGGAATTCAGGCACGGTGAAGAGCTCGCCCGCCGGCTGGAGGTTCCAGCTGCGGCACAGGAGGTAGAAGGCGACCAGCAGGCCCGCCAGCACCAGCACCGCCGCGGCCGAATAGCGCGCCGAGATGTCGCCCTTGAGCATCGCGTTGATCGTCACCGATCCGATCGCGATGCCGGCGGAGAAGGCCACCAGCATGACCATCGCAACCTGCTTGTCGGCGAGCAGCACGTTCTTGGCGAGCGGGAAGAACTGCACGCCGAGGATTGCCGCAATCGCCCAGAAGAAGCTGATCGCCAGCACCGCATAGCGCAGCTCGAGATTGGCGAAGGAGAAGGCGACCAGCGCCCGCGAGGCGCGGATCGGGTTCCATTCGACGCGCGTTTCGGTGCCCTGCGCGGGCGCCGGCGGCACGAAGCGGCACACCGCGTAGCCGATCAGGGCGATGGCGATCACGGCGAACGTGCTCTGCCACACCGAGAACACCGCCGAGAGGATCATGCCCGCGAGGATCGCCACATAGGTCCCGGCTTCGACGAGGCCAGTGCCGGCGAGCACCTCGTCCTTCTCGAGATGCTGGGGCAGGATCGCGTATTTGATCGGGCCGAAGAAGGTGGAGTGGACGCCCATTGCGAAGAGGGCGACGAACATCATCGGGATGGCGAGCGTTTCCACCTGGATTCCGCGCGCAGCCAGCACGAGCCCCGCCGCGCCGATGCTCATGATGATGATCTCGGCGAACTTGATCCAGCGGATGATCGTGGTCTTGTTGCGCATGTCCGCAAGCTGCCCGGCGGTCGCCGAGAACAGCACGAAGGGCAGCACGAACACCGCGGTCGCCACACCGCTGATGAAGGTCTCGGTCTCGGGCGAATCGTAGACCTGGTAGACCACGAAAAGCACCATCGCGTTCTTGTAGAGATTGTCGTTGAGCGCGTTCAGAAGCTGGGTGAGGAACAGCGGCAGGAACCGCCGCTTGCGCATCAGATCGGTCGATGTGGTCATGCGGTGGTTACGCCGGCGCTTCCCTGTGAGTTACCGGCACATAGCGCCGCGCAGCGCTTTCACAAGTGCGCAGGGCGCCGGGCAGGGGCGGGCGGACGGCGGGCGTGCATGGGGCTGGGGCGCAGCGATGGGGGGTTTAAGCGCGGCGAGCGGCGCGCTAGGGCAGGTGCGGACATGTCGAGCCTGCCCAATATCCTCACCGCCTCGCGGATCTTCGCCGTGCCGCTCCTGGCCTTCTTCCTGTGGTGGCCCGAATGGCGGGCAGGCTACCTCGTCGGCTTCGTGCTCTACTGCGTGATCGCCATCACCGACTTTTTCGACGGCTATCTGGCCCGCGCGCAGGGGACGGTCTCGAAGCTCGGAATCTTCCTCGATCCGATCGCCGACAAGATCATGGTCGCGGCCGTGATCCTGGTGCTGACCGCGCAAGGATACCTGCGCGGGCCCTATGCGGGGGACGTGCATGTGATCGCGGGTCTCGTCATCCTGATCCGCGAGATCGCCGTCTCGGGCCTGCGCGAATTCCTCGGCGGCATCCAGGTCTCGGTGCCGGTCTCGGCGCTCGCCAAGTGGAAGACGACCTTCCAGCTGGTGGCGCTCGGCGCGCTGATCCTCGGCGGGGCGGTGCACGGCCAGCCCTGCCAGTCGGTGGGCGAGGGGTGCGGGACGCTGGCCCAAAGTTGGGTGCATCTGATCGGCCTCGTTTCGTTGTGGAGCGCGGCGGTGCTCACTTGCGTGACGGGGTGGGATTATCTGCGGGTCGGGCTCAAGCACATGGATTGAGCGCGCGTCGCCGGCGCGCCTTTGGCTTGCAGGATTCTCACTGGATCAGCCGCGGCGATTCAGGTTATCCTGCCCCTCATGGGATCGGATGCATCGCCCCTAGGCGGGGCATACGCAGGGCAGTTGGCGAACCATGCACGGTTCCTCCAGCGTGAGGCGCGGGCGGCGATCGCGCGCGGCGAATTCACCCGCGCCTCGGCCCTGATCGGCGACGCCGAGCTTCTGGCCGAGGATGTCCATAGCCTCGTCGGCGACATGGAGCGGCGCGAGCTGGGAGAGCTGGCACGGCTTGCGATTTACGATGTGCGGCCCGAGCCGGCGCCTGCACCCCGCTATCGTCCCGAGGGGCGCCCGCATCTGGCGCGCCGAATGCGCATCGCGATTGGCGCGGGTCTGGCGATGAGCCTCGCGCTCGCCGAATGGTGAGGAAGCCGCGCTAGCCTGCGCGCAGTTCTTCCGCCAGCAGCAGGAAGTCGGCCTCGCGCGGGGAGTTCTTGCGCCAGGCGAGCACGATCTCGCGCTTGGCGGTGGGACTGTCGACCGGGCGGGCGACCACGTCGGTCCCGGCGAGGATGCCCGCGGTCAGCGCCATTTCGGGCAGCATGGTGAGGCCGAGGTCGTTGTCGACCAGCTGCACCAGCGTGTGCAGCGAGGTGCCGATCATCGCCGCGCTGGCGCGAAGCTCGGAACGCGAGCAGGCCGCGAGCGCATGATCGCGCAGGCAGTGCCCGTCCTCGAGCAGCAGCAGCCGGCCCCCCTGCACCATGCTTTCGATCATCCCCGGCTTGATCGAGGCGGGCGGATCGCGCGGGTCGTCCTTGGGAAAGGCGACGAACAGCCGGTCGTCGGCGATATGCGCGATCGCGGCATCGCCGGTGTCGAAGGGCAGGGCAAGCAGCACGCAGTCGACCCGCCCGTGGGAGAGCGATTCGAGCGCGTCCTGGCTGGTCTCCTCGCGCAGCATCAGCTTGAGGTCCGGTCGCTCGCGCTTCAATCGCGGGAGGATGCGGGGGAGAAGGAAGGGGGCGATCGTCGGGATGACGCTCATCCTGAGCTCGCCCGACAAGGGCTTGCCCGAGGCCTGGACGAGATCGGCGAGCTCCTCCGCCTCGCGCAGCAGCCGGTTGGCCTTGGCGACCACCTGCTCGCCCAGCGCCGTGAAGCGCACCACCCGGCGGCTCCGTTCCACCAGCGTCACGCCGAGCAGCGATTCGAGCTCGCGGATGCCCGCCGACAGCGTCGATTGCGAGACGAAGCTCGCATCGGCCGCCTTGCCGAAATGCCCGTGCTCGTGGAGCGCCACGAGATATTGCAGCTGCTTGATGGTGGGCAGGTATGTGGACATCAGTTACGCCCTACCCCGTCATTGCGAGCGGCCGCAAGGCTGCGCGGCAATCCAGAGCCCTGTATGCGGCGCTCAGGATTGCCTCGCTGCGCTCGCAATGACGACCTACTCCGCCGCGAGCGCGCCCGGGGCGGGCACCACGTCGTCGATATGGGTCATCTTGAGCCGGCCCTTCTCGACCGCGAAGGCGAGCTTGCCTTCGACGAGATCGAGTGCGTCCTTGCCAAATACGTCAAACCGCCAGCCTTGCAGCACAGGGAGTTCGCGCACCCCGGCGGCGAGCGCCTCCATCTCGTCGGCGCGGGTGAGAAGGCGCGGGGCGACGTCGATCTCGCGGGCGCGGATCTTGAGCAGCAGCTTCAGAAGGTCCGCCACCAGCGCGCCTTCCTTGCCGAGCGGGGCGCCCTGCTTGATCTTCTCGGGCATCTCGCTCTTGGGAAGCGGCTCGGCTTCGGCGAGCACCTTCATCAGGCGCTTGCCGATATCGTTGTCCTTCCACGCGGCGCTGAGCCCGCGCACCTTGGCGAGGTCGGCCTGTGCCTTGGGCGGGTGGCTGGCGATGTCGGCGAGCGTCTCGTCGCGCATGATCCGGCCGCGCGGGATGTTCTTGTGCTGCGCCTCGCTCTCGCGCCAGGCGGCGAGCGCCTTCATCCGCCCGAGCACCTGCGGGTTCCGCCCCGGCTGGCGGATGCGCTTCCAGGCGAGCGCCGGGTCGGTGAGGTAGTTCGCAGGGTCCGCGAGCTTCTCCATCTCCGCATCGAGCCACACGCCGCGCCCGGTCTTGATGAGCTTCTTCAGGATGCGCGGGAAGATCTGGGCAAGGTGCGTGACGTCGCCGATCGCATATTCGATCTGCCGGTCGGTGAGCGGGCGGCGGCTCCAGTCGGTGAAGCGCGCGCCCTTGTCGATGGTGAGGCCGACCCAGGTCTCGACGAGGTTGGCATAGCCGATCTGTTCGGACTGGCTGATCGCCATCATCGCGATCTGGGTGTCGAAAATGGGGTGCGGGGTCTTGCCGGTCAGGTTGACGATGATTTCGACATCCTGCCCGCCGGCGTGGAAGACCTTGAGGACGTCCTCGTTGTCGGTCAGCAGGTCGAGCAGCGGGGTGAGGTCGATGCCGTCCGCCATCGGATCGATCGCGGCGGCTTCTTCCGTATTGGCGATCTGCACCAGGCACAACTCGGGCCAGTAGGTGTTCTCGCGCATGAACTCGGTGTCGACCGCGACGAAGTCGGACTTGGCGAGCCGGGCGCAGAGGTCGCAGAGAGCCTCGGTGGTGGTGATCAGCGGATGGATTTTCATGTTCTTCTTGCTTCAAAAGGGGCGGAGTGCCGCCCTCGGGATCGAACCCAGTATGCCCTGCACAACTTGACAAAGTGCAAGGCTTGCCCTGTTAGCGCGCCGACGGCGGAGCGAGGCTCCGAACGCGCCTGCGCGCCCTAGCGTCATAGCCGCCAACAGGACAAGAGTTTAGATGCACCCCTACCGCACGCATAATTGCGCACAGCTTTCTTCCGATGACGTGGGCGAGACCGTCCGCCTGTCGGGCTGGATCCATCGCAAGCGCGATCACGGGGGCGTGCTGTTCGTCGACCTGCGCGATCATTACGGGATCACCCAGATCGTCGCCGACAGCGACAGCCCGGCGCTGCCCGTTCTGGAGTCCCTGCGCGTCGAGAGCGTCGTCACCATCGAGGGCACGGTCAAGGCGCGGGTGGCCGAGACGGTCAACGCCAATCTCGCCACCGGGGCGATCGAGGTTTTCGCGCGCGGGGTGACGGTGCAGAGCGCGGCCGAGGAACTGCCGATGCCGGTCGCCGACGAGCAGCCCTACCCTGAGGACATCCGGCTGAAGTACCGCTTCCTCGATCTGCGGCGCGAGACGCTGCACCGGAACATCATGACCCGCGTGGCGGTGATCGCCGACATGCGTGCGCGGATGAATGCGGCCGGTTTCAATGAGTTCTCGACGCCTATTCTCACCGCGTCCTCGCCCGAGGGCGCGCGCGATTTCCTCGTGCCGAGCCGCATCCATGCGGGCAAGTTCTACGCTCTCCCGCAGGCGCCGCAGCAGTACAAGCAGCTGCTGATGGTCGCGGGCTTCGACCGCTATTTCCAGATCGCCCCCTGCTTCCGCGACGAGGACCCGCGCGCCGACCGTCTGCCGGGCGAGTTCTACCAGCTCGACCTCGAGATGAGCTTCGTGACGCAGGAAGAGGTGTGGGAGACGATGGAGCCCGTCATCCAGGGCACCTTCGCTGCCTTCGCGGGCGACAAGGCGGTCACCCCCGCGGGCGAGTTCCCGCGCATCCCCTATGACGAGGCGATGCTGAAGTATGGCAGCGACAAGCCCGATCTGCGCAACCCGCTGATCATTTCGGACGTGTCCGCGCACTTCACCCAGTCGGGCTTTGGCCTGTTCGAGAAGATCGTCGGCGGCGGCGGTGTGGTGCGCGCGATCCCCGCGCCTGCGACCCACGAGAAGAGCCGCAAGTTCTTCGACGACATGAACGACTGGGCGCGCAAGGAAGGCTATGCCGGCCTCGGCTACGTCACCCGCAAGGGCGGCGAGTTCGGCGGGCCGATTGCCAAGAACCACGGCCCCGAACGGATGGCCGAACTCTACGCCGAGCTTGGCCTTGGCGAGAATGACGGTCTGTTCTTCGCGGCGGGCAAGGAAGCCGACGCCGCCAAGCTCGCAGGCGCCGCGCGCATCCGGGTGGGCGAGGAGCTGGGCCTGATCGATGAGAGCCGCTTCGCACTGTGCTGGATCGTCGATTTCCCGTTCTACGAATGGAACGAGGACGAGAAGAAGGTCGATTTCAGCCACAACCCCTTCTCCATGCCGCAGGGCGGGATCGCAGCGCTGGAGGGGCAGGACCCGCTCACCATCAAGGCCTTCCAGTACGATCTGGTGTGCAACGGCTACGAAATCGCGAGCGGCTCGATCCGCAACCACAAGCCCGAAACCATGGTCAAGGCCTTCGAGATCGTCGGGCTCTCCCAGGCCGATGTCGAAGAGCGCTTCGGCGGCATGTACCGCGCCTTCCAGTACGGCGCACCGCCGCACGGGGGCATGGCTGCGGGCGTCGACCGCATCATCATGCTGCTGTGCGGCGCCAAGAACCTGCGCGAAATCTCGCTTTTCCCGATGAATCAGCGCGCCGAGGACCTCCTGATGGGCGCGCCGAGCCCGGCCGAACCGCGGGCGCTGCGCGAACTCCACCTGCGCGTCGTCGAGACCCAGGCCAAGCCCGCCGGCTGATCGCTCCGCACGCGCCCCAAGCGTGATTGCCTGTTGTTTTCGCAAGGCAAGGCTGCAAGGTACTCGCGTTGGGCGCAGCGGGCGCTCGGGGCGATTGCGAGGGGGGCGAGACAGAATGACGGCGAAGCTGTGGCTGGTGCGGGGGCTCCTCGCCGGAGCGATGGCCTGCGGATGTGGGGCCGTGCAGGCCGAGACCCTGCCGGTCGAGGGCATCTACGCTGCCGAGACCGACGCCCCCTCTCGCGCGCAGTCGATCGCCATCGCCGGGTTCGCCGGGCGCGGGGGCGAGCGGGTTGCCTTTGCGATCGATTCCGCGCTGCGCCGCGCGGTGATCGAGGGCCGGCCCTATTTCGCGGTCACCTTCAGCGAGCCCCTGTTCGGTGACAGATACCGCTATGACCGCGACGCCGATCCCGCCGCGGCGCGCGGCGGCGCGGACGCGGTGATGCGCGGGATCGCCGACGTCGAGGTGCGCGACACCGATTCCGGCACCAAGCAGGTCGAGGAATGCGCGGTGCGCGACGAGCGCGGCAAATGCACCGAGAAGCGCAAGGTCGACGTCCCCTGCCGCTCCCGTAACGTGACGATGCGCCCCGAGGTACGGCTGGTCGCGCGCAGCGGCGATTTGCTTTATGCCAAGAGCGAAACCCTCACCACCAGCCGGCGCTTCTGCAAGGACGAGGACACCACCCCCTCGGTCGATTCGATGATCGAGGAGCTGGCGGACCGCTTCGCCGGCGGGGTGCGCACCGACATCGCGCCGCAGTTCCGCTCCGAAGACATCCGGGTGCTCGAAAGCCGCAGCGGCATCGTCAAGACCGATCACGACGCCTTCCGCACTGCGCTGCGCCTCACCAAGAGCGACGTCGCCGCCTCGTGCCAGGCCTTCGCCGCGCTCGAGCCGACCAATCCGCGCGACATCACGGTGCTGTTCAACATCGGCCTGTGCCGCGAGAGCGCGGGCGACCTCGAGGCGGCGGCGCAGATCTACGAAAGCGTGCTGGCGATAGCCCCGCGCAAGCTCGAACCGCAGGAGGGGCTGGGCCGGATCGCCTCGCGCCTCAGGGCCGAACGCCAGCTGGCGCTCCACGACGGCGAGGGCATGCGCTGAGCCTCATCTGCACTTGCGCTCCCCCGCGCCGTTCTTTAGGGCGTGGCCACGATTACCTAACCCAGTTTCAAGAGGGAATACCATGAGCGATACTGCCGACCGGGTGGCCAAGATTGTCGTCGAGCACCTCGGCGTGGAAGCCGACAAGGTCACTCAGGATGCGAGCTTCATCGACGATCTGGGCGCGGACAGCCTCGACATCGTCGAGCTGGTGATGGCCTTCGAAGAGGAATTCGGCGTCGAGATCCCCGACGATGCGGCCGAGAAGATCACCACGGTCGGCGACGCCACCAAGTACATCGAAGAGCACAAGGGCTAATCCCCCACATCGCCCGTTTGCCCTAGGTCCTGAACCCGTCGAAGGATTGCAGGGCTGTCCTTGGCGCCTATATGGCGGCGAACGGCGAAACGGGGCTTCGACAGGCTCAGCCCCATTGCCGGGTTGAGCCTGTTGTGCATTTTGGAGCCGGGCTCCTTCCTCGGAGCCAGGCGCCTTTTTCGGAGAACGTGAATGCGCCGTGTGGTTGTTACCGGCCTCGGTCTTGTCACCCCGCTCGGCGGCGATGTCGAGACCTCCTGGGCGAACCTCATCGCGGGCGAGAGCGGGGCGGGGCCGATCACCCGCTTCGATACCGCGAACCAGAAGTGCACGATCGCCTGCGAGGTCAAGCCCAAGGATCACCCCTGGGGCTTCGACCCGGACAAGCGCGTCGACCACAAGGTGCAGCGCCAGGTCGACCCCTTCATCGTCTACGGCATCGACGCCGCCGGGCAGGCGCTGGAAGACGCCGGCCTCACCAACATGACCGAGGCCGAGAAGGAGCGCACCGGCTGCTCGATCGGTTCCGGCATCGGCGGCCTTCCAGGCATCGAACTCGAGAGCGTCAACCTCCACGAGCGCGGCCCCGGGCGCGTCTCGCCGCACTTTGTCCACGGGCGGCTCATCAACCTCATCACCGGACAGGTGCAGATCAAGTACGGCTTCATGGGCCCCAACCACGCCGTCGTCACCGCCTGCTCGACCGGCGCGCACTCGATCGGCGATGCCGCGCGGATGATCGCTGCCGACGATGCTGACGTGATGCTGGCGGGCGGGGCGGAAGGCACCGTCAACCCGCTCGGCATCGCCGGCTTCGCCCAGGCGCGCGCGCTCAACATGAGCATGAACGACCGCCCCAAGGAAGCCAGCCGGCCCTATGACCGGGGCCGCGACGGCTTCGTGATGGGTGAGGGCGCGGGCGTCGTCGTGCTCGAGGAATACGAGCGCGCCAAGGCCCGCGGCGCGAAGATCTACGCCGAAGTCACCGGCTACGGCCTCTCGGGCGATGCCTACCACGTCACCGCCCCGCACCCCGAGGGGCGCGGCGCGGAACTCGCGATGCGCATGGCCTTGAGGAAGGCGGGCCTCGGCCCGGGCGACATCGATTACATCAACGCCCACGGCACCTCGACCATGGCCGACACCATCGAGCTCGCCGCGATCAAGCGCGTGCTCGGCGATGATCTCGGCGGCGCGTCGATGTCCTCGACCAAGAGCGCGATCGGCCACCTGCTGGGCGGCGCGGGCGCGGTGGAGGCGATCTTCTGCATCCTCGCGATGCGCGACCAGATCGTGCCACCGACCTTGAACCTCCTCGATCCCGACGAGGGCACCGAAGGGATCGACCTCGTGCCGCTGGTGGCGAAGAAGCGGCAGGTGCGCGCCGTGCTGAACAACTCATTCGGCTTTGGCGGGACCAACGCATCGATCATCATGCAGAAGGTCGACTGATCCGGTGAGCCGCGCGCGCCTTGTCCTTGGCGGTCTGGTCGCGCTGGCGCTGGCCGGGATGGTGCTGGCGTGGAGCTTCCTCGGCTCGGCGACGGTCGCGAAGGACACGAGCTTCACCATCCCGGCCGGCGCCTCGGTCGCCTCGGTGGCGCGCAAGCTCGAAGCCGAGGGGCTGGTCTCCTCGGCCTCGGGCTTCGTGCTCCAGGCGCGGATCTTCGGCAGCGACGCGCCGATCCAGGCGGGCGAGTTCCTGCTCACCCCCGATATGAGCCAGAGCGACATCCTCGAAGCCTTCCAGTCGGGCGACGTGATCCGCCGCTTCGTCACCATCCCCGAAGGCATGCCCTCGATCCTCGTGTGGGAACGACTGATGGGCGAGGAGCTGCTGACCGGCGCGATTCCCGTGCCGCCCGAGGGCTCGATCCTCCCCGACACCTACAGCTTCGAGCGCGGCCAGTCTCGCAGGAGGCTCGTCGAGCAGATGCAGGCGGCGATGGACAAGGCGCTTGCCGAGGAATGGGCGGGGCGCAGCCCCGGCATTCCGGTCACCACCATGCGCGAGGCACTGATCCTCGCCTCGATTGTCGAGAAGGAGACCGGCAAGCCCGAGGAACGGCGGATGGTCGCGGGGCTCTATTCGAACCGGGTGCGGACGGGGATGCTGCTCCAGGCCGATCCGACGATCATCTATCCGCTCACCAAAGGCAAGCCGCTGGGCCGCCGCATTCGCCAGTCGGAGATCGCCGCGGTCAACGGCTACAACACCTACACCCGCGTGGGCCTTCCCGAAGGCCCGATCACCAACCCGGGCCGCGCCAGCATCGCCGCGGTGATGAACCCGGAGAAGACCGCGGCGCTCTACATGGTTGCCGACGGCACGGGCGGGCACTGGTTCGCGAACACGCTCGCCGAACACAACGCCAACGTCGCCAAGTGGTACGCGATCCGCAAGGAACGGGGCGAGATGTAGGGGAGGGGCGGAGCGCGGCCAGGAAAAGTGGGCACCGGTTTTCCGGTTCGGCCGCGCGACCACAAGCAAACATGCCGCAGCCCTTCATCCTGACCGCCGTGCTACCGGGCGACCTTCAGAGCTTTGCCGAGGGCCTGCGCGCCCAGCATTTCCCGCCCGAGCGCAACCACCTCCACGCCCACGTCACGCTGTTCCACGCCTTCGCGCCCTCCCTTCTCGAGGAGCTGACCCGCTTCCTGCCGCGCATCGCCGCCGAGTTCGCCCCGCCGGAGGGCGCGGTGAAGGGAGTGCTGGACCTCGGCAGGGGCACCGCGATCGCCCTGGAGGCGCCGCAGCTGGTGGCGCTGCGGGCGGTCATCGCCGAGCATTTCCGCGGCAGCCTCACCCCCCAGGACCTCCACGAGCCGCGCCCGCACGTCACCATTCAGAACAAGGTGACGAAGGAGGAGGCGCGGGCGCTCCAGGCGAGCCTTCCCCCGGTCCTGGCGCCGTGGATCGCCAAGGGGCGCTTCGCCTTCCCGGCGCTCGCGCTGCACCGCTATCTCGGCGGGCCGTGGGAGCACCTCAAGACCTGCGCCTTCCGGGGCCGCACACGGCCCTGAGCGGTGCGTGCGACGGGGCTTGACCCGGCCCGCCGCCCGCCCTAAGTGCGCGCGTCGCTTCGGGATGACACCCGCAGGCGAATCCGGCGCGCCCAGCCTGCCGGAGCCCCACGGGGCGGAGTAGCTCAGCCGGTTAGAGCAGCGGAATCATAATCCGCGTGTCGGGGGTTCGAGTCCCTCCTCCGCTACCAGTCAAGCCTTCTAAAGCACTGTATTCAATAGATAAGCCGTCTCCCCGCGAAAGTTGGCACCACATTTGGTCCCACACTTTGAGCGAGCTTTGGTGGTCTTGCTTGGGCCATCATTGGACTGTGATTCGAGATTGGGGGCGCTGCCTGACTCTTCGGGAAGCAAGCCTGCCTTTCAAACCGAAGATCCTCTCTGCCGCATCATTGCGTTCGAGTCAGGTGATCAGTAACGGCGATTAGCGCTCCAAGCATTCCTTGTAGATCGAAGGAGTGAGCCGCGGCTCCCGTCAGAAGCCGCCATTCCGGTTTCGGGATTGCCGACCCGTCCAGCTTATGACCGAAGCTGGGTGGAAAGCGGACTTTGCGGTCTGGCTGCTCTTTCCAGCGATCAAGTCTCACCAAGTGATGAACTCTCCCTCGGGCATTGCCTTCTCAACATCCCCGACAAATGCAAACTTGTCAGGATCATTGCAGCGGCGGTCGGATAGAAGCTTGTTGCCTCGAAGCACGGCAACGCCCGTCTCAGACTTCGGATCGTTTCCTCCCGGTCCAAAGTTTGTTCGAATTGTCCGACTATACAAGATGTAGCGATGGGCCCCATTCCTGAAATTGATTTGAAGTTCGCCACCACCGGAATATCCAGTCCGCGCCCAAGCAAGACCAGCGCCCGCCTTTGGGTAAGTGAACTCAATGTCGCCGCTTTGACCAAAGCGGTATTGAGCAGTTTGGGATGCAGAGATTTCGCAGACTGAAGCGATGCGTCGGCCAATGGGACACTGAAAAATTATTCGCTCGCCAGCTTTGCACAGAGACTGATCTCTGGAGGCGTTCGGAACCTTGGCAAGGCTGGATGGGGCTCCTCCTGCGAAGCTCACGACCAGCGCAATTCCGAGAAAACCGATAAATGGGCCATCCAGCTTCGGCATGTCTGCAACGCGTCCTTTGATGTTTTTCTTTCAACAAACAATGCATCTCACAGGACTGCTAATGTCCGCAATGGGATCGCTTTCAGAATTTCCGCTTCTGGCAACCAGGCGGGCCATAGCTGCCCGGCAGGTATCAGGAACCCGCGTTGGTCCCGCTCATGACCGCAGCTGGGTGGTTAACGGAAAGGCAGCTTCCGGGTGCTACTCGCGATCGTATACGGATCAGAGGTGGCGGATAGGTCTTCTCAATGCGAGCAATATTCTTTGCACTGGCACTGCTAGGCGGCGGCGTGCCGATGGCCGAATTGAATGCGCAAGAGAACACAAAGCCGCGGAGCATGGACGAGAAATTTCGGGTCATGCAGTTAATAGAGCGCGCCATTGAAGCTGGTCGGCGTGAAGCCACTGCTGCGCGGTCCGACATCCGCCTTTCCGACGATGATCGCCGAGATGTACAAAGCCAATTTGCGTTCATGCTCATACGCGCGGATCGATGTGAGGAGGCTGTTCAATTCGTACGTGACCGCGAAGAGATTATGGCGAGCGCCATCGAACGCTTGCTGTTTGGCAAATCTCTTAAGGATGATCATGAATGTGTCACCGCCTTGGCGACCATAATGGCTGACCGTTGGGATGATCCCTATTTCAACCCTGCTGGACGTATCGCATTGCGCCATAAAGCTGCGGTTTATCTTGACGCGGCCGGAACTCCTGGCGCGAAAACCTTGATGAATGATGCAGAGCAAGAGTTGTTCGACATGGGATGGAGCGCGACGAGCACGCTCTGGCGCTCAAGGCGCGAGGCACTTGCGATATATCGTGGATCTCCGAAGCGAATGAGCTATCTCGAAGAGATAAGCCCCAAGATGCGGGCTGAGCGGCTGCACGTTAATTCCATCGAAGCGAACGGGCTGCTGACCATACTTGCCGGCGCGGATCGCTGCGATCTCGTTGAGGCATTTGTTCGAAATGGCCCGACAAGCTGCGACAAATATATTCAGTGGTCCAAGGCGATATTTTCTGGAACCGTCGAACGCCAACTTGCAAATCAACAGCCGCGACTAGACGATGAAAGCATAGCGGTCGCGCTATCCCAGAAGACGCCTTGGCTTCGGCTCACACGACTTCTTCGCTTTGTTTCCGTAGCAAGCGTTGCGCTCCAGTCAGCGGAAAGTCACGGGACAGATCCAAAGTCGACACAATGACCGCTTCGGGGTCGTTTGCAGAACGGCAGGAATTTTTCAGCAGGGTGGTAAAGCCGTCGGGCCGCTTTCGGTATCGCGCCGCAGCTTCGTTTTTGACCGCAGGTGGGTGGTTTCCGGAAGTGCAGATTTCGCCTTTCGAGCATTGGAAGCATGTCAGACGCCGCTTTGACACCAATCATTGAGGTAGGCGATGAGGGCGCGGCGCACTTCAATATAAGCCGCTTCGGACTCACTGCGCTGTGCGAAGAGCAATCCGGCATGGCCGAGATCAAGCACGATGGCAGCCGCTAGTTCCCGGCGTTCCGGCGTCGCTGTGGGGTCAAGTCGGCATAGCGACGCCGACAATCTCGCTTCGATCTCCGCGTCGAGCCGTTGTTCGACCGCGCCGGGCTCGCCGTCCCGCGCCAAGGCGTGCAGCAGTTCGCCCCAAGCGGGTCGCTCACGGTAGATAGTAAGCAGCGGCGGCAGCAACGCATCGAATAGCGAGGCTGCGGTGGGAAACTCAGAACTCTGCCATACCTCTAAGGCATCAGCGACGCAGGCTTCGATGAGCCGCGCCTCGCGTTCGGCGAGTGCCTCGATCAGCAGATCGCGATTGGGGAAGTATTGATAGAGCGACCCTGGCGCGCTGCCCGACGCCGCGCCGATCCCCGCCATGGTGACGCTTTCGACCCCCGCTGCGGCGACTTGCGCGGCCGCGGCGTCCAAGATCCGTTCGACCCTTGCCTTGCTACGAGCCTGGAGGGGCCTTCTGCCTGCTTCGACTGTCATGACGCATGATATATGAGACTTGTCTCGCATTCGCAAATGTGAGAGTTGCATCGCGTTTGGACTTGGAGACTACTAATGCTCGACCGCCGATCTTTTGTCGCTGCTGCTGCCACCTCTGCCATGCTCGGCCTCGCCGGACGGGTCTTTGCGAAGAACACCGATTGTGACGTGGTAATCATAGGTGCCGGCGTGGCGGGCTTGGCAGCGGCACGGCATTTGCAAATGATCGGACAGAGTTTCGTAATGCTCGAGGCACGCAACCGGATCGGCGGTCGAGCTTGGACGCAGGACTTGATGGGTGTGCCAGTCGATCGCGGAGCGCATTGGCTTCACAGTGCCGAAATTAACCCCTTAGTAGATTTCGCAAAGTCGCGGAATCTGTCACTCACCCCGTCGACTCGCGAAGAAGGACGCCTGTTCGATGGGCCCGGACAATTGGCGGCGGATACCGAAAGGGCGATTGCCCGCAGCGACCGCGCCCTTGAGCGCGCTTTCCGTCGCCGTTCGCACGATCTGGATGGGACCTCACTAGACAGTTTCGCTGTCGACGATGGAGCGTTGGCGGCGAGGCTTATCGCGTTCGCAATCGGGGAGGAGCCCGGCAGGATCGCCGCAGGCGATGTTGCGGCGATGGCCGAAGACGGCACTGATCTAGCCATCGAGGGTGGCTTGGGTCGGTTCGTGCAAGGAATTGGCGCCGGAATCCCGGTCAGCCTTGGTGCGCGGGTTGAGCGGATCGATTGGTCGACATCCGGCGGGGTGACGGTCAGCGGCCCCTTCGGAAGCCTTCGGGCACGCGCGTGCCTCATCACCGTGCCGCCCGCTGTACTCTCGGCTGAATCGGGCATCCGCTTCGAGCCCGAGTTGCCGAACGCCAAGCAGGCGGCGATGGAGCGCTTGCCGATGGGCGTGTTCACCAAAGTCGCCTTGCGGCTAGATGGGCCCATCGCAGAGTTACCCCTCTACAGTGTCGACGCGCAGCGCTTCTCTCGTGGAAGCCTTCATGCCCTGCATCATGCGCCGGGCAGCGCGCTCGTGACGCTGATGATCGGCGGTGATGGCGCACGTGACCTGATCGCCGCGGGCGAGCAGGCCGCGATCGCCGAGGCGCAGACGGTTCTTGCGGCGGTCGCTGGTTCATTGGCGACAACAAAAGTGCGCGGCGGGCTGTTGTCCGAATGGCTCTCCGATCCGCTTGCACGCGGCAGCTACGCCCATGTCACGCCCGGCAGCGGCGACCCGCGTGGAGATCTCGCGCTTCCCGTTGCCGAGCGCCTTTTCTTTGCGGGCGATACCGTAGGCGGCGATTTGGCGATGACTGTTGGCGGTGCGTGGCGATCGGGCGAGACTGCTGCCAAAGCAATCGCCCGCGTTCTGGCGTAACGCGACGGACCTGAGTTGAGCTGCGCGGTCCAAAGCTCTCCAAGTGCCAGGCTTTTGCGCCCAAGGTTGGTGGGACCAACAGGGCCGGAATGGGGTCGGTTGCTGAACGGCTGGAGTTTTCCAGAAGGAGGCGAAGCCGCCATTCGCGGTTCAGTCTGACCGATGACGGCTCCCGCCCCAAAGCCGGTCGTTCAGGTCTGAGCGGACGAACGTCGGGTATCGACGGAAGCTGCCATCGAGCGTCTCGCGGGAAGCCAGAATCGGATGGGATGATGATAGGGGAACGGCTTGGGCGTTTTGCGGGTTTGCGCGACACTAAGGGCAGAAAGCTGCAGCAGGCTCGAATTCTGGCGCCTCACCCCGCTGACAAAGGTCGTTTTAAATCAACGCTCTAGATATAGTGATCCGCAAATTTTGGGGCAGGTCTGTGGGGCAGATTTGTGGGGTCGGGGCCTGTGTCTTGCTCCTGCAGTCGCTCTCACTTACCGTCGGCTGCGTAAGGAGTGGTTATGGCAGTTTCTCCCCAAGGCATCTCAATCCAGGCAGCTTATCGTTGGTACCGAGAGGGCCGTTTGCTGGTGAACCGGCAGTATCAACGAAAGCTGGTTTGGGCGATTAGCGAAAAGGAGCGTCTGATCGACAGTATCCTGCGTGATTACCCGCTGCCGCTGTTCCTGTTGGCCGAGAAGGCAAGCGAAGCGCCTGACGCTCCCGAAGACGATACCGTTTTTGAAGTCATCGACGGCATGCAGCGGCTGAACGCCATCTTCACCTTCATTGAGAATGGGTTCCTGTACGGGGGTGAGGCGTTTGACGTGAAGGAGTTCGCGCGAGCGCGTCAGCTCTCGGAGCAGGGTGTTTTCACGACGTTTCCCGCAGACGTGCCGCGCCTGTCCGCCAAATCATGCGCGAACTTGCTCGACTACCAGCTAGCTATGACAATCTTCCCCGGCGAGATCGACGAGCGCATCACTGACGTGTTTGGCCGCATCAATTCCAGCGGTAAGCAGCTAAGCAATCAGGAGCGCCGACAGGCGGGCGTGCTATCGCCGTTCGCGGACCTCGTTCGAGAACTGTCCGCCGAAATCAGGGGTGACGTCTCTAGGGAAAAGCTTTTGTTGAGCGAGATGCCCGAGATCAGCATTGAGACGCCAAAAAACCCGCACGGGTACGGCCTCAAGGCCGATGACATCTTTTGGTGCAAGCAGGGTGTTCTGCGGACTAACCATCTTCGCGATAGTGATGACGAGGAGATCATCGCGGATATATGCGCGACGATCCTATTCGAGGAGCCCGTAGAGGCTTCAGGCGACTTCAAGGACAAGCTCTACACGGCCGAGAGCCAGGAAGCGAAGGACGTCAACTTGCGCCTAGCCGCGTACGGGAAGGACAGGTTGATCGCGGAGGTCCGGAAGGTTTTCTCGGTGGTGCGTGAGGCAATCGAAGAGACTAGCGATACGCGCTTTTATTTCCGTGACACCGTCTATCCAAAGCCCACCTCCAACCCCCAGAAGCAGGCGTTCTATGCAGTTTTCATGGCCTTTTGGGAACTAATCATGGGTGAGGGGAAGCTACCTTCATCCCCCGAGAAAATCATGGGCGCGCTTCACAACATGAGTGATCGCATCCAAGTGGGCCAGAAGCATATCAAGACCGATGACCGGCGACAGAATGTCCGGACGGTAAAGGGGCTGATCGGCGATTTCTTCGCTAAAGCGGACGTACCTATTCTCGGCCACGGCCCTGGGCTGGTGTTCGACTTCGAAAACTCCATTCGGCGGTCGAAGACGGAAACGTCTCGCTATGAGTTTAAGCAGGGGCTGCTGCGGCTGGACGACACCCGCAAGGTCGACACCGATCTCTTGGCCCGGCTGATTGAGACAATGGCGGGCATTTCCAACTGTGGGCCAGGAGTAGACGGCTTTTCATATCTCGGGATTGCTGACAAGCCGGCAGATGCCGAGCGCGTGAAGAAGCTCGACGGAGTAGAGCCCGCAGCGTTCGAGCATGTTCAGGTCGTTGGGGTCGAACGAGAGGCAAAAATTATGGGTGTCGCGATGGACGGCTACCTGAAGGTCATTGAGGATGCGATAGCTTCTTCAGCTATATCGGAGCCGCTGAAAACCCAACTTCGCACTTCGCTCGACCTCATAACGTACAAAGGCCGTGCCGTCGTCCGTGTTCGCGTTCCGGCCCAAACAGAAGCGAGCTTCGTCGGGGATGACTGCTTCTTTCGTACGGGCAGTTCTACGAACAAAGCCTCGGGCCCGCAAATCGCGGCCATCAGCAAACTGTTTAACTAGGCCGTGAACCCATAAATCGTCGCGTTATGAGATACCGGCGGTTGCGAGTTGCTCCGGCAACGACCAGCCGCTGGGGCACCGAGTCGGGTCAAACCATTTCGCTCCGTCCGAAACCCATTCGTTGCGATACTGCTGAAAGGTGACCGGCGAGGCCGTTCCTGGCTCGTCGTCATTGCCGTATTCGAAGCCGCAACATGCGCAGACTTCGTAAGACGGGTTGCCGAAATGCTGGCTGTAGGGCGGCTCCAGATTGTTAGGCACAGGAAGCGAGCGCAGGTTTGCATAGGCCGGCCTGTTGAGGCCCTCAAAGCCGCAGGCTGGACAAACACACGGAAGGATTGTCAGCGGCGAACTCATAGAGGCACTATTCTTACATCTGGCATAGTTGGCAATGCCGATGTTACTTTCAAATCGCGCTCGATTCTGATTCAGCGTGGCTATGAGCCGATACGATCTGACCGACTTCGAGTGGCGCGTGATCGAGCCGCTGCTGCCCAACAAGCCTCGGGGCGTGCCGCGCGTCGATGATCGCCGCGTGCTGAACGGCATCTTCTGGGTGCTGCGATCTGGCGCTCCATGGCGCGACCTGCCGGAACGCTATGGCCCGCGCACCACCTGCTACAACCGCTTCGTGCGATGGCGGAAGGCCGGGGTGTGGGATCGGATGATGGACGCCATCACTGCCGCGCATGATGGCGACATTCAGATGATCGACAGCACCTCCGTTCGCGCTCACCAACAGGCCGCGACGGCAATAAGGGGGATCGAGATCATTGTCTTGGTCGCTCCCGAGGCGGGCTCACGACCAAAATCCACGCGGTCGTCGATGCGCAAGGACTCCCGATCCGGCTGAGCCTGACCGCTGGGCAAAGCCATGATGGTCAAGCTGCTGACGGTCTGCTCGATCATGTTGGCGCTGGAACAATCGTCCTGGCGGACAAGGCTTACGATGCGGATCGCATCCGGGCGTCTCTCCGCGAGAAAGGGGCGTTCGCCAACATCCCGCCAAAGTCCAACCGCCGGGCAAAACCGTACTTCAGCACGTGGCTCTACCGCGAGCGGAACCTGATCGAGCGCTTCTTCTCCAAGCTCAAGCACTTCCGCCGGGTTGCCACCCGCTACGACAAGCTGGCCGAAAACTTCCTCGCCATGGTCCAACTCGCTTCAATGCGGCTGTGGCTTCGCGGTTATGAGTCTACGGCCTAGAGCAACAGCTCCCATGCAGCCCCGAAGGTCGTTGAGGAGTGTCTTTGCTAGGGATTGAAAAAAGCAGGGCCGGTCAAGCGCGGAACGTCGGCTTCTGACAAGAGCTTACGCTCAACCTGAGGCATGGGTACGACGGGTTTGTCCCAAATCTGGTCATTCAAACCGGTTGTCAATTGCGTCGGCTTCCCGGCGATCGAGAGTTGATCCGACACGAACTGGATACGAGTGCAAAGCTGAAGAATAGCATTGCGCCCCCAGAGTAACGCATGACTTCTCGGCTTACCTGATTGTCACATCCCTTTTGTTCCTTCATGGCGATGCCGAGGGGCGCTTATGAAGAAGGCGAATACAGTCGTGGAAGAAAACCAGAAGCTCTCGTCCGAAGCCCTCATCACGCTGACCAGTGACATTGTTGCGGCACATGTCGGCAACAACGTTGTCGCGGTGGCCGATGTGCCGACACTGATCAGCAACGTCTATGCCGCGCTGGCCGGTCTCGGAGAGGCGCCGGTTGTGGAAGAAGCCAAGCCGCAACCGGCTGTTGCGATCCGGAACTCGGTCAAGCCCGATTACATCGTGTGTCTCGAAGACGGCAAGAAGCTCAAGATGCTCAAGCGCTATCTGCGCACCAACTACAACATGTCGCCGGAAGAATACCGCGCGCGTTGGGGCCTGCCGGCCGATTACCCGATGGTCGCGCCTGCCTACGCCGAGAAGCGCCGCGAGCTCGCCAAGAAGATCGGGTTGGGGCGCAAGCCCGGCACGCCCGCACCCAAGGCGCGCCGCACCAAGAAGGCCTGACAGAGCAAGGCAGGGGAGGGGGCGAGGTGACTGACGTCAGATCCCGAGCCCTCGTCCCCTGCCAAGGTCGATGCCGTGCGTGAACGCGAGCTCCGCTCCCAACCTTCTGCCCGTCTCGTAACCAATCCCGAGGTCTGCTTTCCGGTTGGCCAGGATCGACTCGAGCTGCGGATCGCGCTGGAGGCTCTTGGCCATTTCGCCCATGGCTGACCGCGTCGCCTTGTAGCCGGACATGTCGGCATCGCGGTACTGCCGCTCGCCGGTCTTTTTCAGCTCCTGCCAGCGCGCCACGAAGCGATCGGCGCGGCGCTGCGGATCGGTGCGCAGTTCGGTTTCAAGCTGGAGCGCGCGGACTGCGCGTCTGATCTGACCGCCGCTGGCCTCGCGTGCCAGCTCCGGCTGCTTGATGTAGGCGGCCTCGGCATCGGCCGGGCCATGCGGCCGCACCTCTTCGAAGGCTTTCCGCGCTTCAGCAAGCTCGCGCAGCTGTTCCGGACTGCCCTTGCCGCCTGCATCGTGGGCGGCAAAGATGTCATCGACCGCGCGGGCGTGGCGGATGAGCGCTCTGGTGCGTTCGCGGCGAAGTTCTGCCTCGGAATCTTCGACCACCTTCCGCTCGGGCGCTGCCGGTTCCGGAAAATCCGCTCTGGCGCTCGGCAGGCGGAGCCCGTCAAAGATGCCGCGCACCTTCTCTGGCACCTTGCGGACGATCTCCGCAACCCGCTCGCGGAAGGTGATCCCGCGCCGCTCGGCAAAGGCCTCAGCAGGATCGGCGCGCTGATAATCGCTGGTCATATCCTTGCCGCGCTCGCGGCTGAGCGTGCGGACCAGCCCTTCGGCGGCGCTCAGGACAGGCTTGCCCTGATCGGCAAAGTCATCGCGGCCATAATGCAGCGCCACGCCATCACGATGTCGCGACAGCGCAACATAGGCCCCATGGCTGTCCATCCCCGGCGTCGCGAGCACATGCGCCCGGTCGACCGTCATGCCCTGCGCCTTGTGGATTGTGGCGGCGTAGCCGTGATCGATGTGCGCATAATCCTTGAGGTCGAAGGCAAGGCTGCGCCCGTCATCGACCCGCACCGTCATGCGCTGCGGGGTCACCTCCTCGACCGTGCCGAGCGTGCCGTTCTTCACGCCAAGCTCGCGCTCGTTGCGAAGGAACATGATGCGGTCACCGCTAGCGAAGCGCCGCGCGCCGCGCTCAGCGCTGATGGTCACATCATCTCCAAGCTCGCCGGCGTCGCGCAACCGTTCGCGCGCTGCTTCATTGAGCACGCGCACCTCGTCATTGGTGTGGGTGAGGATGATCCGCGTGTCGTCGGGGCTTGCCTGCCGTTCCCGATCCCAGCGCACGATCAGCTCGCCGCGCGCCGCCTCGCGCGTCTCGGCAGCATGCACCATCCCGCGCTCGTCATAAGCTGCAATGGCAAGCCCGGTGCGCCCGGTCGCGAGGTGCCGCGTCGCATCGCGCTGCCAGTCCTCACGCTGGCGCCGTACCTCGGTGATCTCGACCCCGCCATGCCGCTCGTGGATGGCGCGGAACGCCGCGCCTGCCTCGATCGCCTGCAGCTGCTGCGGGTCGCCAACCAGCACGACCTTCGCACCTTGTTCGGCAGCATGGGACAGCACGCGCTCCATCTGGCGCGTGCCGACCATGCCCGCCTCGTCGATCACCAGCACATCGCGCGAGGTGAGCAGCTCGCGGCCCTCGCTCCACTGATGCTCAAGGCTGGCAATGGTGCCCGAGGCAATGCCCGAGCCGTTCTCCAGACCTTCTGCAGCAATGCCGGACAGTGCGGCCCCGCGAACAGTGTAGCCCGCACTCTCCCAGGCCTCACGCGCGACGCCGAGCATCGCGCTCTTGCCGGTTCCGGCATAGCCGACAACGACGCCGAGACCGCGCTCGCCGGTCACATGCTCGAAGGCCGCGCGCTGCTCGCCGGTAAGAACCAGACCACGCTCCGCCGCGCGCGCCAGCGCTCCGTCCCGGCTGCGCTCATTGACTGCATACTGCTGGCGCTCTGCCATCAGCTCCGACGCGCGCTGCAGCCGCTGCTCGGTCTCGATCATCTGGCGCGAGGTGAACCGCTCCTCGCCGCGCCCGTCCTTGCCGAGTGCGACAAGGTCAGGCGACTGGCGCACTGCGCTCATCACATTGTCAAACTGCTCTTTCCCGTCGCTGTGCCGGTGAACGAAACGCGCCAGATCCCGGTTGGTGAAGGTCGCCTGCTGATGCGTGATCGCATCGAGCGCGATGGTTGGATCAGCAATGATCCGCGCACCGTTCCGCTCGGCGATCGCGCGGTGCTCTTCAATGCGCTCGGCCTCAAGCCCGCGGCCCTCCATGCGCGAGGCGGCGGGACCGATCTTGTCCTGCGGCTCAAGATCGATGCCCTGCGCCTCCAGGCTGCGGTGATCGATCCGCGCATCGATATCGAGCTCGGCAAGACGCTCGTTCACATGCTCGGCCCAACGCTCGCGCCACTGCTCGACCAGTTCGGTGCGGTTCCAGTCGCGCACCTTTGCGCCGAACCCGACGGCATCGACCTCGCGCATTGTCAGCATCACATGCGCATGCGGCTTGGCGAGGCCATCGGCACCGATATCCCAGTGCACATTGAGATCAGCGATCATCCCGCGCTCGACAAACTCCCGTTCGACGAAGTCACGGGCGAGGGCGATGCCCTGTTCCTGGTTCAACTCGCGCGGGATCGCGAACTCGACCTCGCGTGACAGCTGCGCGTCCTTGCGCTTCTCGGATGCCTCGACCGCATTCCACAGCTGCTCGCGGTCGGAGAGATGCTCGGGCGCGCCTTCAGGCAGCAGCACTTCGGAATGAACCACACCGCCCTTGTTGGTGAAGTCATGGGTGCGGTCGATCCGCTCATCATGCAGCCGGCCCGCACTGCGATAGGCGGCAGCAGCAACAGCGCTGCGCCCGGACGAGCGGCTGATGACTTTCACGGAGAGATGGTAGATCGCCATGACGGCATACCATCTACGCCCCGCAAGCCACGTCGGCACGACGTATAAGCGCGCCCTCACATGATAAAATCCTGTTCGGGACTACCCGGTCCCAGACGGTCCCGACGACCCTAAAGCCTTGGGCGAACTCACGATCTACAATCAGCGCATCACCCTGAAACGGAGACCCATGATGCGCAAACCCCGAGATATCGATGCCGAGCTCAAGGCGCTTGCCGAGAAAGCGAAGCAGCTCAAGGAGCGTCGCGTGCAACAGCTCGGCGAGTTGGTGATCGCGACCGGTGCGGACAGCATCGACGCCGAGACCTTGGCCGGTGCACTGCTGGTGATCGGCGAGACCACGGACGCAGGCCGAAAGGAGAGCTGGCGCAAACGCGGCGCGGCGTTCTTTCAAGGCAAGGGCGGCAAAGCTGGCAAGGGAGCTCAACGCCAGCCGGACCGCGCTCGCGAAGGTGACAGCAGCGCGGCACCGGCTTGAGGCCAGGAAGGTACGCACCGACATGCGCGACTGGCAGATCAAGCGCCGCGAACGCACAAAACAGCTGATCGAACTCGGCGGGCTCGTTCAGAAGGCTGGGCTCATCGAACTCACCGATGATGACAGGCCTGAGCTGCTGGGCGCGTTCCTCGCCATTGCTGCCAGATTGCAGGGCGAGGAACGCGAACAGATGTTGGCTTTGTGGCGACGGCGCGGCAAACGCGCCTTTGAACAAACTGAGTAAGAACAAAGGTGCAGCGCGACTCTGCCTTTGCTACACTCGTCTGACCATGCGCACCGATCTTGATCATCTGCCCCCGCAAAAGCAGCGCGAGCTTGAGCGCGTGGTGCAGCTGATCTTCGAGGAATTTGACGACGCCTTCGCGCTCGCCAAGCACGAATGGAAGAAGGCCGGGCGCATCCTCAAGGTCATCCTCTACGGCAGCTATGCGCGCGGTACCTGGGTCGACGAGCCGCACACAGCAAAGGGCTACCGCTCGGACTTCGATCTGCTGATCATCGTCAGCGACAAGCGGCTTACCGACCGGGTGAAGTACTGGGCGAAGCTCGATGAGCGGCTCATGCGCGAATATGGCGTGACCGGCACGCTGCAGACTCCCGTCAACTTCATCGTCCACACCCTGCAGGAGGTGAACGACGGGCTTGCCCATGGCCGCTATTTCTTCATGGACGTGAAGGCCGAAGGGATCGCGGTCTACCAGTCCGATGAAACCGAGCTGCACACGCCCAAGCCCAAGACGCCGACACAGGCGCTGGCTATGGCGACAGAGTACTTCGAGGATTGGTTCCCCTCGTCGATGAGGAAGTTCAAACTCACGAAGGACGCCATCGATCAGGAGTTCCCAAAGGAAGCGGCGTTCCTGATGCACCAGACGACGGAGTGCCTTTATCACTGCGTGCTTTTGGTCTGCACCTTCTACACCCCCCATGTTCACAATCTCGGCTTTCTACGCACCCAGGCCGAACGGATTGATCCGCGCCTGACCTATGTCTGGCCCCGCGAGAACAAGCGCGATCGCGCGCGGTTTGAAAAGCTCAAGGACGCTTACGTCAAAGCGCGCTACTCGAAGCACTACCGCGTCACCAAGGAGGAGCTTGAGTGGCTCGGCTCGCAGGTCGGGGAACTTGGCCGCGTCGTGCACGAGGTCTGCTCGGAGCGGATCGAGACGCTCAAGGCTGAAGCGAAGGCAAAGCCCGATAGGGTCCGGTAACTGTGCGGGGCTTTGTACGTCCGCTTTCGCTCAGCAATGGGAAAAAGCTGCCGTTCGGCTATCGACCCCTAAGCAGAAATTTAGACTCAAGCCCTTAATGTGCAGGAGACCGCCGTCGTAAGTTTCCTGCCGCTAGCATACGCAGCGTAGCTGCAGGAAGCACGACCCATCTTCGGTAATCCGCGGCAACTAGAACCCAAGCTCCTGTAAGAAAGCGAAGATGCGGCTATAGGCCTGATCGTTTTGGCTTTGGGATAGCTGTGTACCATTCAGGCCCGGCAACGTTACCAGCTCGTTGTGCACACCAGCAGATTTCAGCTTTTGGTGGAACGCGACAACCGACGCGTAAGGGTGTGTAGTATCGCTGTCTCCATGGACGCTGATTATAGGAACGCTGTCAGCATAGACATGATTGATCGGCGACATTCTCTGCACGATATCGTCAGTTGACGTGCGCGTCGCCGCGAGCCAATCGACTGCAGGTTTGAACGGAGTTGGGCTGTCGGTGACTGGTTTAAGGTCAGCGAACCCCACAATGCTGACCGCCGCTGCGGGGCGCACGGGGCGTCCAGGACAGTTTCGGTCGAATGCCGGGTCGCTTGAAGCCAAGGACGTCATCAGTGCCAAGTGCGCGCCAGAAGACTGGCCAACAACGGCGACATGTCTGACATCGAAACCATACCGATCGGCATTGTCGAAGACCCAGCGAAGGGCACAGCGTGTGTCTTCCAATGCAGCCGGTGCAGTGGCGATTGGCGTGAGACGGTAGTCAATACTTACGACAGTCCAGCCCCGCCCCAGCCATGGGAAAAGTAGTGGTACATAAGAGGCTTTTGACCCGCGTGCCCATGCCCCACCATGTATATAAAGAACGACCGGATGCCTGATGCCCTGCTCAGCGCGCGGTCTGTAAAGATCGAGCTTCAGGGGAAATCCATCGGCTTGGCCATAAACTATATCGGCGTCGATGATCCCGTAGCGTGTCAAGGCTTCGACGCCTTCTAAAGAATCGGGTTTCTCTTCTGGAGCGATGACACTGGCTGAAAGATGCCACGGGCATCCGATCAGCGATGCGAGCATTAACAATGACCGAAATATGTTCTGCATTAGACGTCTTCTGATGCCGCTTTCAAGATTGCTGCCGTTTGGAGACGCTCGAAGTACCAAGCGGCCGCAACGAGCGCAACAGCGCCGACTGCGCAGCCCAATGCACAACAACGCTCCTAGTCGGGCGTCAGACCGCGAGAGCGCAAGATCCTTTGGGACATCATCACATCAGGCCTGACCAGTGTTGCTGCAATTGCCAGCAAACACATCGCAACAGAGAGCAACGACCGCGTTGATCCCAGAGCATACTCCGACTGGGCACCGCAAGCAGCCGTTCCTGTTTCCACCCACCTCTTGCCGCTTCAGTGATCGTCGAACTTCGACAAAAGCGGCCATCGGAGCATGCCCGACGGCCGCAAGAATTGTCAGATCTCGATGCGCTCCGCCAAGACAAGAGCATCCTCAACGTCGACCCCGAGATAGCGGACCGTGTTCTCAATCTTGGAGTGGCCGAGCAAAATTTGGACAGCGCGCAGATTTCCGGTTGTGCGGTAGATCATGGCCGCTTTGGTGCGCCGCATGGAATGAGTGCCGTATTCTTCCCGCCGCAAGCCAATCGCGGTGACCCATTCGTCGACGAGGCGAGCATACTGCCGCGTGCTCATCGGATGGCCGGACCGGATCCTGCTTGGGAACACGAAATCATCGACGGTGCCATCCCGCCGCAGCAGCCAAGTTGCGAGGCTCGTGCGGGCGTCTGCGGTAACTTCAAATTGTACCGGCCGCCCGGTCTTCCGCTGAATGATCATCGCGCGGTCGCGGACTTCAGTTCCGGCCACGAGATCGCCAATTCTCAGTTCAACGAGATCGCAGCCCCGCAGCTTGCTATCGATCGCCAGGTCGAACAGGGCTCGGTCTCGGAGCCGCTCCTCGCGATCAAGGAAGAACCTAATCGCCCAGATCTGCTTTTGGGTAAGCGGCCGCTTCGTGCCGACGGTTCTGCCGGCATTCCATGAGACACGATTTTGCATGGCGGGGTCGAGGTGAGAGTAGGTCATCATCTTTCTCCATGGCCCTGATTGGCCAGAAAGAAAGAACGCGCGCCAAGCCAAGCACATCTCGCTCGGCACGCCGAGGCACCGTAACAACGGTCTACGCGGCCTCTGCCGCATGCTCGTAAAATGGCAGCTCTCGGGATTGCGACGACTGCCAGCTCATGACCGGAGGTGGGTGGTTTGCGGAAGGGCTGGAATAAGTTGTATCCCAGCAAAGATAGCCATTTCACTGCCGTGGCTATTTGCCCTTCGTCGGGGAGGAGTTGCTTCGATAATGGTCGAGTTGCGATTTCAGTTGGGCAAGCCGCTCTGAGGCATCCTCAGTCTCGTTCAATCGCAGGTCGAACAACCATGTCTTCTGACCGTCTCGCACGAAATGGGTGCAAACAAATTCAGGATCCCTCACTTCGCCATTCCGGATACCGCGTCGGCACTCCGCATGATGTCCCTTGGTGTCGGACGGTTCTGCCTTGCTGAAGAGGTAGATCGCCTCTCCACTTGGGAAATCCGCGACTCTTCTGAATGCCATCATCCCGCCGATGTCCGCTTGCCGGTCGGCTTCAATCCGCTCCCACGGTCCGTCTGATGGTCCACCGGATGTGGGGGACGACGCCGAAGATGAACTCGATGATCTTGATGTCAGCGCGCCGGACGTTTCGCGTTCGCGCTGCTGCCTTACCAAGTGCGCGCGCAGGCCGCGTCCATCGGGATCGAGCGAGGCATTTCTTAGATAGCCACTTCCGGTCAAATTCTCGCCGCCAGTCAGAAACGATGCATGCCTTTCGCAGTCCGATCCGATGTGCGTCGCGTTGAAGGGCTTCGCACAATAGCGAAAGCCTATCATTTCAACTGCGTCCCATCGGCCGAGCGGGTTGCCGCGACTGGTCATTTCGCCGGTCACCCGATCCCATGGGATCTCGAAGCGTTGCCCCTCAAACGTCCTCTTGTAGGCGTCTTCGCCCGGCACCGAAGTCAGGGCCAGCCAAGCCACTCCCACCAACCAAAATCCGAGAGCCACTGCGAGAATTGCCGCCCTTCGTGGAGATCGAAAGGCGAATTTGGCAATCGCGATCAAGATGAGGCTCGCCAGCCCTGCGATAGCAAGCCCGGCATAAGCCTTCATCGCGAAAAGCATACCTGTAGAGGGGACGACCGGGTGGTAAGTATTGTTGACAGCCCCAACGATGAGGTTGCCTGCGGCACCAAGCAGCCCAAGCAAGATGCAGAGGGTGGGCACTCCGATATAGAACCAACGTGATCCCGCTATTTTCCAAAGTTTCACGGTTTGGTTCCCCGATATGACCGAGCGCCACCATACTTGGTTGCATACGATTTTTCGAGCTTAGCCAAGCCTTTGGGATCGGCAAGCGACATCCGAAGAATCTGAAAGGATGTCCGGCTTCATTCGCACCCGGGTCAACGCGGCACGTCGCAAACGGGGTCGTTTCCCGAAGTCGGCTGCTGGCGTAACCCCCGCTGAAGCTGCCGGGCAGGTATCGGGATCGCGCACCCGCCTCGCTCATGGCCGGTGTTGGGTGGGGAGGCGAATGTCCGCTTTAGGCCAAGCAATGAGCAAATCGGCTCATTACGCACTGCGCTGCCATTACATCCTGCGCACCGATCCCGACGAGCTTTGCAATAACGATATCAGTGCGCGAAAGTCGTCCAGGGGTCTTCCCTGAAATTACATCTCCAAGCTCTCCGGCGACGAGCTGGTCAAAAAAATGGCCAGCTTTGATTGCATGTAGAACGTCGCCGTTGGCCGCCGCGGTTTCTCGGGCGTCGACAAAGACACGAGCACGCAGAAATGCGGCAGGGGCCAGCTCGCACTTGGTCGGGTCATCCGCGCCCACGGCGATCACGAGCTGGCCTGGCTTTAGCCAATCGCCTTGCACGATCGGCTGACGCGAGAGCGTTGCGGTAATCAAGACATCGGCGCCACGAACGGCTTTTTCGACATCCAGGGCAACGTCGCATGCGACATAGGGCAATTCGGTGTGCAATCGCACCGCAAGTGAATTTGCTTTGGCCGGATCACGCCCCCAGATCAACAATCGGTCAAACGGACGCTCATTATGAACGGCCAGCGCTTGCAAATATGCTTGGGTCCCGGTTCCTAGCACCGCAACCGTCTCCACCCGGTCTGGCGCGAGCCACTGTGTGACCAGCGCACCGGTAGCTGCGGTGCGAATATCCGAGAGATAGTGCTCGTCGGTGATGATCGCTCGCGCATGGCCCGTGCGACTATCAAACACGGCAACGAATCCGCCTTGTGGTTGGCCTTCGCGAGCATTGGCCGCAAACCACGGGGCAATCTTGACAATATGGATGTCGCACCCGCGCAATGCGCCAGTCTTTACATAAACATCGCCGTCCTCTGGCGTGTCGGCGGGAAACATGACGATCAGTCCGTTTTGCGCTCCGCCTGCGCTTGATTGGCGGAAGGCCTCAGCCATCGGATCGATTAAGTCCTGAAAGCAGATGCTCGCGCGCAATTCCGTTGCGCTGATTAAGAGCGGCGCAGTCATGCTTTGACCGCGGGGTCTGCAAGAAGCAGTTGATGGTGTTGGACCGTTCGGTCAGGGTCCAGCCCGAACGCCTCATCCTCAGGATAGAGGACAGCGTTTTCCGGAGTTTCCCCTGCATACGCGCGGATCGCATCCATATCGGTCCAGAGTGAAACGAGAGTGAATTCCGCCACACCGGCATCGTCCCTGCGCCACAGGCGAACATCGCAGCATCCTGAATGCTTGCGATAATCCGCAACGCCGGTTGCGAGAAGATGCGCGTAAAAGCCCTCTGCATTGGCCACAGGAACGCGGCCTGTCCAATTACGCACTATCATGACGGCATCACCGGTGCCCGGTTCAGCGTTCCCCTACCAACGACAGCGACACCACCGCCAATCTTGACCGACAGGTCGCCAGCCTCCGTCCGGTCGACACGGACATCGAGCGCACTCGGACGTCCGGCAAAACGGCCTTGTGCTAGCGTGAAAGTCTCATTGGCAGGCGCAAGGCGGTGCTTGATGCAGTAGGCTGCTACCACGCTCGCCGCGCTTCCGGTTGCAACATCCTCGATGACGCCGTCATTGTTCCAGTGGCGGATTTCCTTTGCGTGCGGATCGAGCAACACGGCGAACTGCGCGCTTAAACCGTTGAGCAGGCCAGTCAGATCATAAGCTATGCGTGCCTTGTCGATCCGTCCAGCTTGCAGTGGGACGACCAGATATCGAAGGCCAGTGCTTGCGACTTCGAGCGGAAGAGCGGGATCAAGGTCGCCCTCAGCCAGCGAAAAGGCACGCGCCACATCGGTCCGGTCTTCCGCAAGCCCAAGAAAGTCGGGCGAACCAGCATCGAGTAATGCCGCATATTGCCCCTCTGCACCTTCCACATTGATAGAAACATGGCGGCCTGAAAGATCGAGTGTCCATGCCCCAGGGCCCGATGCGCCATGCAGATGTTCAAGCGCTGCCGCAGCGCCGATCAGTGGATGCCCGGCAAAAGAAAGTTCCTCGAACAAATCGAACACCCGAGCGCTAACCAAGCCGGGGGTTCCAGTCGGCTGCAAGAAGATCGCTTCGAATTGCCGCAACTCCTGGGTGATTGTCAGCATCTGCGCAGCCGACAAATCCGGCGCATCATAAAAGACCGGGAGACTGTTTCCACCATATGGCGCGGTGGTGAAGACATCGACGTGCAGATAATCGAGGCTGGGCATATTTGGTCCTAAAGATTGATCGAAAGATCGCGCGCGAAGCGCCTGAGGGCGTCTTCATCGCGGCGATAGAAGGTCCATCCCTTCTTGCGCGTTGCGATAATCAGGCCTGCGTCCGCCAGAAGCGTCAAATGGCGTGAGGCTGTCGCAGCGGCAATGCCGAGGCGATCACGGATGAAATCAGCGCAGATGCCATCCTCGATCGGATCGCCATCGGCTTGCGGCGGAAAGTTCTCGGTGGGCTTCTTCAGGTCAGCAAGGATCGCAAGCCTCACCGGGCTGGCAATGGCTTTCAATCGCTGCAGCACATTCGATTCGCTATTTCGCATAACAACGAAATAACGTGGCCAAGAAGCATTGTCGAGCGTCATGTTAAACCGCGTGCTCGATCTTGTTGGATTGGCAGCTATCGGGCCTTAGCCAGGTTAGGCCTATCGGCTGCTCTGGGGTCGGTTGCTGAACGGCAGCAATTTTTCGCGAGCGAGGACAAGCCGTTATACCGCTCTTGAGATCGCGCAGCGGGCTCGCTCATGGCCGGTGATGGGTGGGCAGCAGAATGGCGGCTCCTACCGGGAGCAGATGAGAGGCCGCCCGATGTATGTGTTCGGCTTGAAGTAGAATGCCGCCGGTTTCATGCCTTGTCGTCGCGCGGCTAGGCGGGAGGCGCAGCACGCCGCGCAGCCTGTCCCGAAGGCGAGAACGGCATAAGGAGTTCCGCCTCGAATTGGGTTATTCGCAGACGCCGCCCAGACGCTGACCATTAGGGCCGGCGGCGAACTCCAGTTCCTGCCGCGGATTCTCCGCGATCCTGTATCGGAGCAGTTGCTCAGGATCAGCACCGGCATCCACCGTCCAAGCCCGTAGCTGACCGGAGGGGGTACTCACCTCTTCGCTCGCAATGACCTTCACAGTGAACGCACCAAAGCCGGCGTCGTACTGCCAAAACGGGATTGAATAAGTTTCGCCTTCCTCGAGTGGCAGCGCCGCGAAGGTCAAACCCCACAAGTTGCCGTCCCACGTCGGTCGGGTCAGCGGTATATCGAACGTTGCGTTTCCCGTAGCAGTCTCCTTGGTGCCGCTTATGCGGTGCAGCCCATATTCGACACTGACGCGGTGCCAGTGGCGCTCGCTACGATCCTTGCCGCGCTGGCTAGCCATCCGGATCGGCAACATCGTCTTGCGATCGACAACGAAATGGTCACGCATCTCGAAAGCACCGTCGTTGAGCTTTTGATGAATAACTATGTCCCATGTCGCTCGCCCCCCCTCGGCAGCCGCCGTGATGGTCTGTTTCGTCCAGCCAACAGGATTGTCGTTTTCGACGATCGAAAAGCAGGTTGAACCTGGCTCCAACCGATCACCCACCATCTCGGGTGCTGACTCGCCGGCGACGGCTAGCGCCGCCAACATTACGTCCAACTTCATTCAACCTCCTCAGCTTTCACGAACATCGCCAAGCAATTTTCCATTAGCGAGGCTCGCAGCAACGGCTTCTGCCACTCGACGTGCGGCTCCTGCCGCTCGACCGGATGCACCGATAGGGCCCTCGTAAGCCGCGTGTGCGGACGCAAGGTTGGAGATACCAGTGATCATTTTCTGTTTCTCAGAAAGATGAGCGCCTCTTCAATGGCCGTTCTGGGATCGATAGCCGAACGGCAGGAATTTTTCAGAAGTGCAGCAAAGCCGCCCTGCCGCTTTTGGGATCGCGGATCAGTCCTGCTCATGGCCAGAGTTGGTGGAACCAGACGTTTGATGTGACGGCCGTTAGCGACCGCCTCTGGTCGACAGCAGCTTCCCTCACCGGCGTGGTTCTTCGGATAGCCACTCCGCCGCCTTCGCCGCCGCACTGGCGGCGGTAAAGATAGCCCGGTTGTCGCCTTTGAGCACCTTCAGCCAGCTGGCAAGGTAGCAGGCATGATCCGGACGCGGGGTCACCGACAGGCCAAGGTCGCCGCACAGGAAGGCTGAGCCAAGTTCGGCGACCAGCTCTTCCATGGCGTAGGCCTCGTCACCGAAGCGCTTGCCAAAGGTGCGCGCGAGACGATGATCGGCTCCGGTCCAATGGACCAGCTCGTGGTAGGTCCCATCCATAACGTGTCCTTTCTGTCCTCTTCTGCCAATCAAGCAGGACACATGATCCGAGCCCCCTCTTCTCTGCCGGACAGGGAGGGCCCGAGGGCCCTTCCTGTCCGGTT